>Ga0153978_1000469_pt1 | contig 10716 bp, 19 predicted proteins | sample TSGA062MetaG_FD_104749 | JGI IMG/M metagenome (GOLD analysis project Ga0153978, IMG submission 104749) | Attine ant fungus gardens microbial communities from Georgia, USA - TSGA062 MetaG | ecosystem: Host-associated > Fungi > Mycelium > Unclassified | place: USA: Georgia, Yuchi Wildlife...
CTAGCAGGTTCAACTTCCATGTGCCTACAAAGCCAGCTCCAAGAACTCCAGCTAATCCAACACTCCCTCTTACCCGGCGAATCATTCTCTTTTACTCTTCCCCCAGAAGACTCCAGAGTCTGGCGTTCGCTACTAGACTCGTTCAACGCTGGTGATACTGTTAGCACCAGCACCAGCACCAGCACCACACCAATTGCACAAGCAAAGTTCCAAGTAATGGTTTCAGACGCGCAGATCCGGTTCGAGGTCCAGCTTCCAGAGCGGTACCCCGAGGATGCAGAAATCGACAGTGCTCAAGTGTCCGTCAACGGCGAGGGCATATCCAGAGACGAACACCACCGATGGCAGGCTTTCATTCAGGAGAAACTGACCGAGGTACAGGGAAATGAGTGAGCGCAATCCTGGCTTCGTTGCTATTGCCGCTTCCAGAACGCTGAAAATCACATCGAGTTATCCAGTGTATCAACTGATATGCATGCATCTGCTGCCGAAACTACATGAAGACGAACGAGTATCACAGAGTGCCCCAGCACAGCAGAGTATCCCGAGTCCTCCAGCGACAGTATACCACCACGCACTCCTGACCTCCCACCACCTCGTATCCCCAGCGAAGCGGCGTTCATTGCAGAAATGGGCGTCTGAGTTGTCGATCCGCGGCTTCGCCAAGGTCGGCTACCCAGGCGTCATCTACGCGCAAGGCGCGCAGCAAAACATCGAAGAATTCGTTTCCAACGTCAAATCCATGCAGTGGCTCGCGCTACGAGTGAGGTTCATAGAGCTGGTAGACTTGGGCGGTGATGAGCATCAACAGAGTTGGACCGAGTTCCAGAAGGTCGGAGAGGTGGTGGACGAGATGAGGGGATGGGGGAGAGAGAAGTATGTCACGGAGATGGGTATTGGAAGCCTGGGTTCAAAATGAATCGGCAGCTTGGTGCACGACCGAAGGTATGGGTTCATTGAATAGAATGATTTGCCAGCGGAATTCATTCAGGTAGGGATTATAGACAACGTGAATGCAGATCTGAGCCACCACGACCTCGGTGGCTGGAGCGACTCGAACTCGAGGAAGGTACCCTTAGCTAACAATGTAGCATCATTGCACGACCCAGCTAATATCCAACCGTTCTAGTGCTTCTCGAAAATCACAACCTCAAAACATGCGACGTGGGCCGTCAGCGCTGGGCTGTCCATGTACGATATTTCTAGCTCCATAAGTCTGAAGAGGTGACAGCATCGACGAAAGAGGCTTGCGCGGTGGACAAGAAACCAAGTTACAATGCGTTTGGGATGCAATGTCAAACCTTTTTATTAGTACGTGCTTGTTATACTTGTAAAACAACACTCGTAAAAGCAGGAGTCTGAATATTGGCCCTTAGTGCCGATATCTCTCGTCAGTACTGGATACTCTTTTATTCTTCATCATTCTCTCTGTTTCCTTCGAACTATTTCCCGCGTCAATTTGTGAGACTTAGGATTCAAACAAAGAAAACCGTCTGAACTAAGTCGTGTATTTTTTTTTTTTTTCGAAAAAGGATCGACTGGCACCTAAATCATTGCTTTCATCACCAGCGACTCCTTTCACGACACCTGCCATTCCAACACCATTACCTCCTCTCCCTTCCTGACAAATACTCGCCTGACGTGGACGACATCGTTGACGCTGCACGTTCACTTGACATTGAGTGTTGCACCTCAGCTCCGGAGACATGTGGCTGGGACATGTAGGGCCCTCTTGGTATGTATGCACGATAACTTCGTCTTCAAAGGTCGAGAAGGGACGGCCCGTGCAACACGACACGTTCACAATTCCCTTCGAGCTGGTCAAAACTAAATGCTGGGGTGTGGTAGTAGTCGAGTAGTTGTGAAGATAGGCAGAGGAGCGGAGATGGTGCCAGTGGCATCTTTTAAAGATTAAGAGGAGGGATGAGGAGGAAATAAATGTGAATCAGATTTGATACTTCTCCAAGAACCTGCAGGAATTACAACGAGCGATACGAAATCCGCAATGAGCTCAATTATTGTTGTGTTCTACGTCGCAATCACTCGATCAGGACCTGGAACACAATCAAGATGAGCCCAAGTGCCAACGTTCAGGCTTGTGACCTACAAACAACTTGAGGAAATAATCTGAGGGCATCAGCCACAGCGGAGTTGTATTATGTAATATGTCTGTACATATTGTCGGCAATGACCGAAGAATATATAATCAGCGCTTACTCTCATCGTCTGTTTACGATTAGCCTATAACCTTAAGAGCTACACGGCCAACCACCTAATTTGTAAATCTTATGTCAAAAATGGCAATTGTCCACTCGATATCTCATGGATATTATTCGTATGGTTGTCGCGCAACCGAAATATCATATAATTGTAATTTATATTGTGTACGTTCGAAAATATTGAGCTGCTCACTGTTCGGGTGATATCCATAGAATATAAATAATATATTTATGTGATCTCTTTCACAAGGTACAATTTCTGTCTCCATGGATGTTAAACGCATGATATCTTCAATGACATGTCAGTTTTATGGTCACTCAAAGATGTAAGCAGCATGTATTCGTAAGGATGTATAGATTATATCTGTGTCTGCATATCTGACATAGCATGCCCAGAGTATGTATGAATCATGTATATTGTATCCATCCACATTAGATGTATTCTGAGCAGCGCTCCAAGTGGCACTGCGGATACTCAGAACCGATATGAAAAAATGATGCAATGCAATGTATTCAGCAATAGCAATGTGATATGTAATTAACAGTGATTGTAATTTAACGGGCCCGGGAAATGAATGCACATGAAAATTTACCAAAGGAACTCCTTCTGAATGATGTCCTGCCAGGCAGGTTGTGTAGCTTTCGCAAGCATCACACCTTTGCGGCGACCAGGGAATTCCTGCAGGTCACTTTTGAGGAATTCAACCATCGACCTGTTTGTCAGTCAATAAGGAATCAAATGGGTGTGTAAGTTACATACTTGCGATATACTTCTTCATACCCTGACTGACTGTTTGATTCACGTCGTGCATTTTCACGGACCGCCTCGAGCGTTGCATCAACGTAGTTCCAAAACTTCTGCTTGTTCCACTTTGGGACAGAGCCATCGAGTCCAAAGCCAGAACAACCAACGTCAGCTTCGTCATCAGGGATTCCATCTGCATCGGTATTGGCATTGGCATCAGCATCACCGTCTCCAAAGTTCGTTACACTGATAGTAATGACTTCGCGTTCGGCATGGCTTGTATCTTGGTGACTTCTGGCGTGGACAAAAGCAGCGTCAGCGAGATCTTGATCCTCAGAGGACTGGCCTGCATCATCCTCTTCTATCTTTTCCCCAAGTTCATTCTCAATGTGCTGTCGGAGATCCGGATGAAGTGAAGGGATGATGTAGGGGGAGAAGAGGTCTCTGAGGGAGAGCTTCTCATGATCGCCAACTCCAATAAGGAAAATACGGAGACAGCGGCGCTGCCTCAGATTAAGTAAAGTTATATGGGATATTTGAGACTCGGAAACGCACCAGAAATGCAAATCTAGTCCAGTGTGAGGAATCAGCTTCCATGCCACTATGCACAAGCGGCCTGAGGGCATCCATGATATTCAACTTTTTGCTGATGGATGCGGTTAACTGCAAATAAAATAACTCCAGTGAGTGCCCCCAGGCCCTGGGATTAACTTACCGCAGTCTTGATTTGGCCACGGATTGTTGACAGAATCCGTGTGACCAATTTGCCCAGTTGTACTCGCAATTCAGCATCTTCAAAGATGCCCTCAGAAACCTTGAAAAGCTCCATGTGCTTTTGAATAAACTCCTACAATATGATTATGGTGAGCATTTGAGACAATATTAGGGATACCCTGAACATAGTACCATCACATGTTGCTGCGTGTCGTTCAAGTATGCAGTGAGGTTGGGGGACAACATACATGCAGTAAGGCGGTTCTTTAGAGCATTCTGCACGTAATAGCAATGAGTTACAGACTGAATAGAAAAAAGTCGGCCGCACCTCGAAATCTTTCGAAGTGAGTAATTTCTCTAATTCCTGGAGAGCGCTTGTTCCATTCTCCTCTTCCCGTTCGATCTGGCCAGCCCTCAACTCAAGAAGCATGGAATACAAATCACCCTTCTGCATGAAGCTGAATCAAACTGATAATGTAGTGAGAGAAAATAATGCACTGTACCTCGATAAATGCAACTAGCTTCTTCAAGGGTATTCCACGATCACTAGCGAGCTGCTGTGCTTCTGTTTTGAGCCGCTTAGTGCGTCTGGGGGTGAGTTGCATTGCATCACTGCCGTAATCCCGACGACGACGGACTCCTGTGGTAATATGTTCGTCAAGATCAAATGAGTCGGACCCAGTTGGAGAAACTGGGCATGACAGAGCCTGAGAGGTACTGTGCATGGAATGCTGTCCAGAGCTGGAGCCTTGACCGGTGGGACCAGATTCAGAGCAGGTTGAGAAAGTGCTTTCAGAACCATTGGCAAGTAATGAGCAGGAACGACTTCTACCAGCCTGGGGAGGGGCCAAGCCCTGCCCTTGTGATCCAGGACCAATGCTGTTCGCCCTCTGGGAGCCACTAGATGTTGAGCGAAGTGGAAAACGTTTCAACATCATGTTGGGAGATCTTCTTTGCACGCTGCTCTGAGTGTAACTGGACTGAACGTGACCCAAGTTGGTTGAGTTTCTGTTTCTGTTTGTGTCGTAATGTCGTAATGACAACTTCCCACACAAGTGCAGTTGGCCACAATTCAAGGTGGCAAGGGCGCTGGTACAGGATCGTCATTGAGAGATGAATGGCATAACAAGGAGATTTGAACCTCACCCTGTCTTAAATTTTGTCTTTATCTGTGTGACCGAAAGAGTCACATATGACAGGGTTGCATGATCTGTGATGAATCCAGCAGGACAGTTTCCAGACCTGTCTGCTTCATCTCAAGAAAGGCGTCTAGCGAACCGAGTGGAAAAATAAGATGATTGGTACCTCGAACAAATTGAAGACTAAAGTAGTTGGTAAGCTCACCATTTCCCTACCAGAATGAACGTGAGCTCTGGCATGCTTGTCTTCCCTCCAGACGTCTGTGATCATCCCTACTATAATGTATCAATAAATCAAGTGACTCAAACAATAAACTCAACAGTATACATGACTATGAAGGACAAGGAAAATAATGGCAAGAAGTATGATGGAGGAAATGGTAAGAATCTAACCGACCGGGAGTGGATGCCTATCATATACATTTTGCCCTTCACTGAGCTCACTAAGATCAGGATAGAAAGGGACCATAGCATCCGAGGTACCCAGATACAACGCACTGTAGACACGCCAGTAGACCTATCGGCAGGTAAATCTGAATCACTGATGCAAAATGAATAACTGAAAACACGCACCTCACGAACTTTGCGCGCCGGATGGAATAAACTCTGAAGAGTATAGTTCAAGAGAACACCTGTGCCTCGATTACATCCATAACAGCGCCGATGACATGCGGTGACGTTTCGAAGCAGTTGGGCCAGACAAGATTCATCAAGTGCATCAGAGAGTCTTCACATCCCATGCCAGCGACGCCTAGAGCGATGCGCTTCATGATAACACTGGCAGTTTGACGGTGAACAAGGTCACGGTCCGTTAGAGCATCTTCCAGCATGGTAACCAGAGTTGCAGCAATACACCGACTGGGGACCGATATATTCGAAGACAAATGTGAGGGCCTTTAAACAGCCAGTGCGTATGTTAAGCTCCGCAGTTCGGTATTCGTTCAGTATGGCAGGGATACAAGTGAAAGGACCTCAAGTCTCCGCAACGATAGCGATGGCGACGGTGCTACAAACACGACTTTGACGTTCTTGCACCTGCAAATTGGTGAGAAGAACAGAGAGGACATCTTGAGGACCCAAGGAGATCGCAATATAACCGAAGGAGTTGACAGCAGCACGTCGAATACCTTTCTTGTGTGCCTTCAATAGATCCAGCAGCTCGAAGCAAATGCGCATTCATTCTCGCGCTGGCATGAATTCTGCCCCACGATGGGCTAAATAATGAGCATTAGTAACTAAAGTCATGGCACAATAAATCAACTCACAAAGATCCTTGACCGGCGTTCATCTGCGTCATACCAACAACTTTAGCGATTGCTCCCTCTGCAGTAATGATACTACCGAAAGTGTCGGGATATTCTTCACCGAACTGCTCGAACAGGACCAAGCCCAGCTTGCTGAGAAGCTGATCTTCTCCGCACTGCTTAATCACGACAGCCAGCCCAGTTGTGAGATCTGCGGCCTGTTGTCGAACTTTTGCGCTCCTGTTGAAGCGCCAGAGAACAGTAGAGACGATCTGTGTGAGATAAGGCTTGACACAAATACCAAGAACGTCGACAACTGACATCTCCGGTGCTCAGCATGGGTGGGAATTGTGCGTGGGATGACCATCATTTTGGACAGATGGTGGGAAGACAGGTGGGGATACTGCGGAGTTCCTGCATCAGCCCCCAGGTTGGTCTGCGTTGCAACTTGAACTTGGAACTGGCCGCTGCGGCTGCTTCCCCGTGCTTGCAGACTTGGGTGGTTTCCCAGTAGATGTGGGCTTGGGCCGCTTCTTAGAGCCATGATCAAATGCGGGCTGTGTGGTGCCATGAAGTTCTTCATCAGTTGGGTCTGTGGCCGCTCCTCCAGACTTTTTTGCCAGCCTTTTACTCTGCATCTGTTTCACAGCAGCCTTTCGGACAGCCTCAGGATCTGTGACACGGAGTGGCGTCTTTCGAAGGGATTCTGGAAGAAGAGAATGAATGTGTTCGTAGTTATGGATGGACAATGTATTGAGGAGATAGTGCAGTGATGGTTTGTGATTTACAACGTTTGTCACTCGGTCTGTCTGAGCCTGTTCCTGCCATACATTCTTCTTGGAGAAGTCAGTGCAATTTGCGTCGAGACAATTGTGCTGAAGGTTAACTGCACATATGATGTCCTGTAATATGACTGAAATTAAATAGGACAGACCTAGAAGGTAGTAGTAAGGCTCACCATTCCCGACACCACTAATTCTTCATCGCCAAGAAGAAGGCATGGCAGGTGAAGCAAGGGGTGGCGTTCCGGCATGAAGGAAAAGACTTGAAGAGTGACAAAAGCAACCGAATTTTTGTCTGTTGTCGAAATCAAAATTTCACGGATGCGTCCAATATGAGTCTGTTGAACAGTCAATAGTAGTTGGTGGAGGCTCATATAGCAAGCAAAAAATGCACCTTCTTTTCAATATTATCTTGAAAGATAACATGCCCTTCTAAGCACGATTTTTCATGCTCTCTAGTCACTAATGAAGTGCCCAGGTAGTAATGAGAAAGAGAAGGACTTTTGCGATCATGATGGTTCCTCTTGAATATTTCTGCACAGCGCGTCTTTTCCCATGGAATGGTAAGTTTGTGCTGAGAACCATCAGTTGCCACAGTTCTACCCGTACCTAGTATAATAGGATGATCAGTCTTCAGAAGAATCAAGGTACTATTTGATATTTTACCATACCTGGGTTGGCAAGATTTTCGTTAGGGATCCCAAGTAGCCGGGCTTGTTCAGGATGGTCCCCAAGGTAAGAAATAACCTCCAGGCCTCCCTGAACCCATCGTTCCACATGGGCGTCATACCAGTAACCACCAGTAGCGATGTGCTTGATAGTATCATTGCGAACAAATATTGTACATGTATCCCGACTTGGAGCTTGTCGATTGCTGAAGATGCATGTAAGGCGGAAAACATGGTTGAATGACTCGTAGCGTTCAGTTGAGAAAATAATTGCAGGTCCGAAGCGTCGAATGAATGCTGGAAGGTGAACCAAAAAATGAAACTTGGGTTTGCTGATTAAGATACTCGGTGCACACTGTGCAGTGATATTAAGAAAGTCACTGATTGTTCGAGACAGTATTGCCAAGTAGCTTTCGATGTCGTTGATTTTTGTATGCCAGATGAGAACAACTAGCTCTCCAATCACGGTCCATCCATCGAGAACACTCTTCGGAACGAGATCATAGACAACAAATGGCATAACCTGTGCAAGGCTTTTGAAGTGCTTGCCAATCAAGCCGCCTTTGTAGTGACAGATGTAGTCAGCATTCAGAGATGGCACATTTAGGCCATCCTTTTCTAATGAGTCAAGACGTGTCTGAAAAATATTAAGCAGTTTTGCTTTCTCGAGCAGAAAAACAGTCTGCCCCCAAAAATATTTCACAACACCAAGTAGAACCGTGTGGAGGATCTCAGTTGGAGTGTCCAAGTGAATGTTTAGTCCTATGTAAAAGATATACTGAATGAGTTTGACAGCGGCACATGAAAAATGCAGTCAGAATCACCGTTCATCCCCAAAAGGGGGTTTATTGCATCGAGGAGTGTCCTGCCTTGCAACATATCCTCAAGCTCTTTCTCTAGCTTGGCACGAACTTCAGGTTCTGCTATTGCTGGCTGTCCTGCCACTCGTTTTCGCAGCTTTTTTCCCAATTCCACCAATGTATTGATGAGAGAAGATGAAGTAGAATCACGAAGTCCAGTTGATGCGGTAGCAGCTGCAATCTTCCCCGCAGCACCTGAGCATAATGCAGTCTCAAACTGGCGACAGACTTGTGATATTGTTTCTTCAGGTGTTCGGAAACTCCCTTCCTGTCTCGTCCTTGAGATCAATCAATGGTGGTCATCTGGTATTGAACATACCGTAAAAATGCTGTTGTAACCAGCCTCTGATGCTTTGTATTCTTGTGTACCACCAACATGGCAAGTCCTGCAAAAGTAATTACAGTTCAACCCTGCATGACTACACTCTTCCGCCTGCATTGGATTGTCCCCCGCAACAAATAGTCCATGAGGAACAAGCATCACTTCTTCGTTGAGTTTACAGTCCCATGCAGTGATCCCTGAGTCTGCTGCCATGCTACTCACTTGAGGTCATGAAAGGTTGAGACAGTGACCGTGAACACTCACCTGATAGACTCCCTCATCGCATGCATCAATTCCATTGGTGCAGCATGCAGGGATGACGTTACAAATCGAACACAGAATTCTTTCTCCAGCATCTCACGAGGCAAATTGGCATTCGACATATATATTGCGTGGTGCTTGTTCCACTGTTTTGAGATATTCCCAGAAACATCATCCATAAAGATGATAAGGGGGACTGAATACACCATCCGACCCTTTGCTTTTTCATGGAGTGGATGTGGTACAAGCTTCAAATATTTTTCAGATGATGCTAGGATCACAATAAGATGATCGCTGTCTAGTATGTTTCACACATGAACTTGCCTGTAACACCACATGTGAGCTCGCCTATGATATCCTCAAACGAACGCCTGAAGATTGAAACCGGCACGACCTCTGGTTCATCACTGACAATAAGTCCAGCCTAACCAACTTGTCAGCACGTCGCTATAGCATATATCGGATCAAATTGCATACATCTGTGTATTGCACCGGACGGCCCATGGCATATAATTCTTGCTGGCATGGATCCCGCAAGTTCGCCAAATCAGACTCAGATGACGCACTGTATGAGGCATTAAAGAAGCGCTCAGGGACAAAGTATGCTCCCGAGCATTCCTGCAGAAGTTCATTGACGAAGTATATTTTCCCATCAACACGAGCAGCCGGAGGTGATGGTAGTTCAAGCAGCATCTTCTCCCCATGAAAGACCTGTGACATTCCACCTCCTTTGTCCTCTGGATAGTCCTGCATTGCAAAGCGGGTGAGTGGGTTTGCATAATCCTAAAGGTACAGTTAGCATAGGGTGGTAGACGCACTGCATGTAATTTACCTTTGCAATTGCATGCCCGATATCATTGATGTAAAAGATATTGCCAGACGCTGATGTAACTTTGCACATTGGATTTCCAACGAGTTTACAGATACGCTCGTTCGATTGCTTAATAGTCCTAAGCGATGGGATATCACGAGCACCAAGTTCCTTGGCCCAGCTGAGCACAGCTTTCTTCTGTGCATCTGAAAAGGGTAGTCGTGCAGAGTTAAACAAAAGTGATGTTAAGAAGTGCTTTCAAAGCGGTGAGAATCAGGCTCAGATTGCAACAAGAATGAATGACGGAGCGAAACTCACCGCCTTCGATGGCCAAGGATAGTATGGACTGCCTGGTTTAACATTATGCGTTGAAGTAGACTCAGCGGGAATCTCATCTACAAATGTCTCAATAGTATGAATAAACTGGGTTAGAATAACGACTCACCCGATGGCAGTTCAATCCCAAAATCAAGCTCATCAGCTTGAGCGCCAAGCTCGTCCTTCAGAGGCGCAAGGGGTGTCACAAAGAGTTCATGCCCATTGAGATTGAGTAGCGAAGCCTTCAAATCTTCAAAAAGATCCTGCCCGCCATTAATCTCATAAACTTGACTATCCCACTCCGTATTCCACAGTTCAGACAGCGGCACCCGTTCTTCTTCAACAGCCGCCAATATTGATGATGGCTGCTCCTTGTCAGGTTCACTGAAGGTGTCAAGATTACACTGGAGAGATGCGGGATTGCAGTCGACATCCATGTCAAAGACATCAGTATCGTAGCCTGAGTGCGCCATCTGCGTGCGTGCTTCAGGGCATTGTGGTTGTCGAGACTCTGAATGGAAGGGTACGTTCCATTGTCCTTGGCGCACCCTTATATAGAGGGCAGACTGTGCAAATGACACGAGTTCCTGCTGAATTGCAGTATTTCAAAACTGCAAAAATAAACGGTGGTCA
>Ga0153978_1000470_pt1 | contig 10704 bp, 12 predicted proteins | sample TSGA062MetaG_FD_104749 | JGI IMG/M metagenome (GOLD analysis project Ga0153978, IMG submission 104749) | Attine ant fungus gardens microbial communities from Georgia, USA - TSGA062 MetaG | ecosystem: Host-associated > Fungi > Mycelium > Unclassified | place: USA: Georgia, Yuchi Wildlife...
GGAGAGCAATCCCAGGAAGACGTCTACTCAGTGCAGTGTGTAACACAACAAAGTGAGAAAACCGCCGTTGGACTGTTATACGGGTAGGAGAAATCGGGGGGTTGTCTGGATCATAACATTCATCTGTAGTGGAGGAAAATACTGAAGTAACGCTGTACGCGGTATAGGCCCCCGAAAGTCCCGAGGTTCGTTTAGAGGGTGAATGCACCAAGACGCGAAACTTCGGAACTTTAGACTGCCACGTAGGGCCAGCATCAATATAGTGCCTGTCTGCTTCCCCCAGCCCGAGTCTACTGGACCTATTATCTTCGTCAATAGAGTCTTCCGTAGCAACACGTTGGTGAGATGAACATGCAGCCACAGACTTTGGTGGATCATCGTAGCCCTTGAGAACCCACTCCTCCGCACCGCTGGTCACGAACGCAGAGAACCGATTGAAACTCTTTCCCCCAAGAAGACTTTGACAGAAACTTGGCAAGGGGTTTGTCCATTCCCCAGTGTTCTGAGGGGCTATAGAACGCGCCTCCAACTGTTCTTGGGGAGATGTTTGTGGGCTGACGGTGCTAGAAGACGGCTCATGAACGGATAACGGTGCGTAAAGAAAAGCAGCTGTGTACTTCAAGAACAGAATCAGCTGGACAATCTTACGAGGCGACTCGGATGGTGTATTCACCGTGTAGTATGTCTGAGGTAGCAGCCCAATATCACCAGAATTCACTCTCGCCAAACTCCACCCATCCCCTGCTTCTTCCTTCAAAATACTCAGTTCATCTCCAGCCCTGACACACAGTTCCCTGAATTCGGCCTTTCCTTCAAAGTCGTAGAGCGCACGTGCTGCTTCCTCCGATGGTTTTAGTTCGTCTGGGGGTTCAGTCTCATTATCTGATAATGAATCATGATCCAGATGTTCTGTCCATGCATTCGAAGAGTTTAATCCCACATCAAAGGCAGCATTTGAATGGGGACGGGCATCGGCAACTGCGGATAGTGTTGGTTTGGTGGGTCGAGGCAGCGTTGCCATGATCGTGTCGGTGTTTTGGTAGTTGAGGGCTTGTCCTACTTTAAGGAAGTGGCAGCGGGAACTTTGATGTTCACCGTGGAGAGTGTGGGGTATGGGAAAACCAGCCAGAACGGCCCCTAGAGCTATGATATTGAGGCTCGTCCACCATGATGCGAAGAGTGAGTAAAGCCGCCACAGTGGCAAAGAGGTCCAACCTGGTCTACCTTCACAGTGACTCTCAAACCGCAGCACAAGCCCCACACCGACTTTACTAGATGTAGCTTATTACTAAAGGATATGTTCCTTGTGTCCAGGCGCTAGGTACTGCGATAAGCTGCTCGCAACGGCCCTTTTGGGCCGCAGCTGACTTTTTCGAATTCCACGTAATAACGTTGTATATAGAGCTTCGATTCGGTGTTGAGTGGGACATGTGACGAAGTTGTGGTCGTAACTCTACAATACCGTGACTCCTAAACCACAAGCCCACACCGACTTTACTAGATGTAGCTTATCAATAAAGGATCCGTTCATTTTCTCTTCCGCAGCAAAAGCGCCTTGTCACCAGCCGACGTAATGGAGATAGACTATAACTTGAAGTTGAACATATAAAATGATACTGGCTTTCAGGTAGATCGTAGTCTTGACGCTACGTCGGAATCACTCCAGTTCACTCACAACATGTCTAACTTAAACCTGAGCGGGTTCTGGGCTCCCATTCCAAAGCCGTCGTCTAGGCTTTCGCGATATCGCACCTTATCCCCTAACGCTGGCGTCCATGTCTCGCCCTTGCAGCTCGGTGCTATGAGTATTGGCGACAAGTGGGAGAAGTTTGGCATGGGTAGTATGGACAAAGTATCCTCGTTCAAGCTCCTCGATGCGTTCTATGAGGCAGGCGGAAATTTTATTGATACCTCCAATAACTAGTACGTATCGTGCTGCAGACACGATCCCTCGTCCCTAACAAGTCTTCCAACCTCTCAGCCAAGATCAGAGCTCCGAAGAACTTATCGGACTGTGGGCAGAGCAACGAGGCATTCGCGACCAACTCGTGATTGCTACAAAGGTGGCATAGAATAAGGATGAAAATTAATTTACTCATACTCATGGACATATATTCTAGTACACCACAAATTTCCAGCGTGGCAATGACGATGTGCGCCAAAAACTCATGTATACCGGTAACAACATCAAGTCGATGAACATCAGCGTAGATGCCAGCTTGAAGAAGCTGAGGACTTCTTACATCGACATTCTGTACGTGCACTGGTGGGACTGGGACACCTCTGTTGAGGAGGTCATGAATGGCCTGCATGTTCTAGTGCAACAAGGGAAAGTGTTGTATCTCGTGAGCGTCCTCTTTTATTCTTACTTGCCACAGTTGCTGATGTGTATTGGTGGTAGGGAATTTCGGACACCCCTGCATGGATTGTTTCCAAAGCAAACCAGTATGCTCGTGATCACGGAAAATCTCCGTTTGTGATCTACCAGGGTGCCTGGAACGTAATGAGCCGCGCATTTGAACGCGACATCATACCCATGGCTCGTTCTGAAGGTAGATTAGGTCGTTAGTCTTCACCCTCTCCACCTCGATTTACGTTTATTCTCCAGGTCTTGCGCTTGCACCTTGGAACGTCCTTGCTGCAGGAAAGCTTCGAACCAATGATGAAGAAGAACGCCGCAGGCAGACAGGAGAGAAAGGTCGCACACTGACAAATCCCAACTGGGAACGCAACGAGGTAGAAAGAGCCATGAGCGCAGCACTGGAGAAAGTTGCAGGTGAAGTTGGCACAAAGCACATAACGGCGGTCGCTATTGCATATCTTATGCAGAAGGCCCCATACGTCTTCCCTATTATTGGGGGACGAAAAGTGGAACACCTGGAGGCCAACCTGGATTCCCTTGCGATCGTTTTAACCCCTGAGCACATGAAGTATCTGGAGAGTGTTGTTCCATTCGACCTTGGCTTCCCCCACGACATCATTGTGAGTTTTCAATTCAATATTGTTCACTATATTCTGAAACGTCCCATTCAGGGCGATGGCACAGAATACAATCCCATAATGAAAAATGCCGCATATATGGAGAGGCAGCCGCTGGTGCGGCCAATAGTCCCGGATTTTGATTAGTTTAGGTTTAGTGCTGCGTACATATTACCTGTACATATGTACTATGCTATCATATGTGAATATATCGTCTTACTAAGTAACTTTAGATCACCAGCAGTTGCCGGCATGGTCAAAAGGTTTGATTGAAGCCTTGATAATCCTTCCATCCTTCAAGTTCGTGACCAGATCCATCGCGGTAATACATACGTATTTAACCCTACGGGAAACGGCGGCCTACACTCATTCAATGGATCAACTTGAATGATCAAGGCTCCGCAAGATTATATAGGATTATATCCATCTTGATTCTTCTGGATGATTATTATACACTATTATACATGCAGTGATAGTCCGAGTCCCATGTTGATTTGTTATGCTAGGCTTTGATGCAGCCTAACATCCCTTTGGAGAGCGCACCGTGACGTGCCACGGGGAAAGATACCGCGTCATGTACCTAAGACAAATAGCGGTCGCAAGCCATAAGCCTACAGAAAGATCAGAAGTAAAGTAGGGTAGTAGGTAGGACTAAAACGTGACCAGGTCAATATTATAACAAGAAATTCGGCTGGCTAGGACTCTAGTTAACAAAGTACATGAAATAAAAAGAAATCAAACCATGGTCTGCAAAACCGCCGGGGACATCCTTAGAGAAGGCATGGGATTCAGTCCTGGCCGGATTCAGTGCTGAGAATGATGGGTAAGGAAAGCGTGCGTGACACAGCACACAAGTGATGTCGGCGTGCATCATAGATGGGACAGTCTATGAGAATGTGGGCGCGCATTTGCTGAGGGTCACCGCACGGGCAGGATACTGATTCAGTTTGAATGAAGTGGGCGTAATATTCGCCACAAAATAAATGTCTGAGGAGAGTTTGGATGCGTGAGTGAGTTGTTTCGGTGCCGTTAAGGACAGGTGAAAGGACGAGAGTTTAGTGGAAGGGGGTGAACTTAGGACAGTGGCAGCAAGGTTGGTGTGGGGGCGAGAAGCCCATTCAGTACGTCATGCTTTGAAAGCGCGAGATTTAGCTTTTCGCGGGCCCAAGAGATAGACGACGCAAAAATGGGATGATTATACTGTCCGTGCGTTCATTACCGAAGATGCCTTTGTGACCTGGGATCCAGATGGGTATTATCAACATGGCGGCGGAATAGAACAGATGCGCCTTGGGATGTATGTGCAGTGGTATCTGTGATGGTAGAAATGGCGGCTTGGTTGTCCGACAAGAAGATGAGGTATGCAAGTGCAAACATTTCAGCGCCACGTGGAAGTGGACTCGGACTCATTGCCTTTTGCGGGCTTCTTGCTCAGCTGAGTGCAATACGATGGCTCAAGCTTCAGGAAGCCCGGATGACTCTGGTCGGCAAGTTGCTCTTCCATGGACGCCAGGTGATGCTTCTGAGACTGTAACAGAAGCTCTCCAAGCGCTGGATACCTACAAGAAGAAGGATCCATCCAAAGGTCAGCATCGATACTAATCAATGCATCTATATCAGTGACGCGTCCAATTTGCAGTGGTGGTTCGCTTCAAGGCAGTTGGTAATGCTCCGATTATGAGGCAGAACTTCTATAAGATTACCGCCTCCAACCGCTTCCAGGCAGTCATACAGTTTCTGAGGAAGGAGTTGGGTTGGAAATCTGGGGATCCGTTGGTCAGTATGAATAACCTATTTCTATTGCATCCAGCTAAAGTCGCCTAAGTTCACATACATCAACCTTGCATTCTCTCCTGCTCCTGACGATACGGTGTCAAATTTGTACAAGGTAGCGTACCTGCTCTTGTCATCCGAAATCTCCTTAGTGATTATTGTCAAAGTCGTTCGCCACAGAAGGACACCTTATAGTTAATTATAGGTTAGTTTCTCCATAGCTGCTTGCACGATGTATTTATATGAGTGTGCCACTTAGCACGACAGCAGCATGGGGGTAACACGCGTGCTATGGAGTAACGCAGAAATGCCCCTGGAGCGTCGTTGTTTTCTCTGTGCCACAATCTTACATTCCCCCAAGTTACCTTCGCTTTCGTCACAACTACTTTGCAGTAGGATGGTGGAATTGATCGATCGTGTTACTTCAATCTAGGAGACTAACTTCAATCAGAGAGCCAGGATTCATGCTAGGTTACAACAATTGGCTACTCTCATCAATATGTTTAGTGGCCTGAGTGTACAGTCCTTATAGTGTGTCAAATTTTGAAAACTGGTGCTAGACAATGAGACAACAGATGAGGAGAGTTAATGAAGCTCAACAGGTACTGGTGACCATAAAGTCACGACTAAGTATTAATACCGGTGCTAGCCGGAACTTTGACGTCGATTAGTCAGCTGATAAGTGTTTGGCCACTCGCGTTGCTTGGTAAGTTTGTGCTTGAGCTCCTGCTCTCACAAGCTCGCAAGGGCACTATGACGACAAAGGAAGAACAGGAGGCGTTACGTCTTCTCGTCCAACATGTTTCCCGAGGGTTTTACGAGCCGAAGTTTACTATTATTATGGACCAGCTAGCCCGCCATCCTGTGTAAGTATCTAGAATATAGACGAAACAGAGACCATTAATCTTTTGATTCAACACCAGTCTCAAGGATGACGACTTAGCCGGGCGGATGGGCCTTCAGGCGAAGGAACTGAACAAACTCATGGCTGTTTTAGGGAACGACCGCCTGATACATGTGTGCGTTTAGCTGCATTTGTTTCCCTGCAATAATATCTCACTTTACTCCAAAGGTACCGCCAGAATGAGCTTAAGGAAGGGGCACAGAGATCTGTTGGAAGACAGTACTATTACATTAACTACAAGCACTTTTGCGATGTCGTTAAGTGGCGCATTGCAGAGATGAGGAGAATTATAGACTCGGGACTCCGCAATGTCAGTCTAGCTTCCATAATTTGGTCCCTGACGCACTGAAATATATTTCACAAAGGAACTCGACAACAAAGGCTATATCTGTCCGCAGTGTAACAAGGCATACGCACCGTTGGAAGTCGATAAACTAATGGATTTCTCGAGAGGAATATTTGCATGCGAGGACTGCCACGCAGAAGTCATGGAGAACGAGAATGCAGAGAATGTCAAGGGGAGTAAGGATCGGATGCAGCGGTTCAACCACCAGATGCGGTTTGTGGTCGAAGGCCTCAGGAAGACGGAGTCTATGATCCTTCCAGTGTGCGTATGGATCCATCAACTGTATATTCTTCCACGTTGAGTATGTTGCAGGCCCGACGTTCAAGCCTGGGTGAAGAATCACTTTGGTGATGCTGAGAAGCAAAAGACAGGTCAGGTGTCAGGTTTGAAAATAGCTGGGTCTGGACCTGGCGGGAGACAAGAAGACGGTGTCGGCATAGTTATGTCAATGGATAAAGACGAAGCAACTAGACGACAGGAACGAGATGCTGAGGCAGCAGCAAAGCGACAGCAAAATGCCTTGCCAGCATGGCATCTGAAGAGTACTATCACTGGAGACCTAACAGCGCTGGGTATACAGGAGAGTGCACGTACCGTAGGGAGAGAAGGTGACGGTATAGTGCGATCCAGCGATGAGTCTCTCAAGGGGCTTGGAACCGTCGGAACTTTACTGCGTCCATCTCCGCTAACCACAATGACGGAAGACGTGAAACCAGAAGTCAACCAAGAGATGGATTGTACGTTGTTTGCAATGAGGACTGCGTGTTGTTGTGTGCGAGGACTAACACTAAACAGATTACGATCAGTACTATGCCTCGTTGGCAGCCTCCAACGCAGTATCTGCTCAGAACACGCCCTCTGGTCCAGTGAGTGAAGACTTTGAAGAGGAAGAACAAAAGCCGTCAGTGCAATACCTTGACTCCCTCAATGATTATCGGAAGCGCTCCCGTTCAAGAGATGATGAAGGTGCTGCAATGACAAAATTGCCAAAGATGGATGTCTCAGAAGCAGAGCCGAGCATCAATGGTTTCGCTAGTGTGGACATGGAGGATAAAGGGGCTGACGATACGCCTGTATCCGGTAGGTTTTTGTTCTTCGCATTGTATTTTAACGTCATCACTGCTACGATACTTTCGCAGTCAATGGCGTCCCGAAACCATTTTCTGAGGTTACCGACGAGGACACCGAGTTCATGACACCCGATGAATATACCGCTTACTACGAACTTTTGCAATTTCGATCATAGACCAATTTGTTGAGACTAGCCTGGACCCGTAGTCGATATAAAGAGCATACCTGTATATAATAGTCGTACTGAAACATGATAATACAAACATGGAACGGGGAAGGGAATACTTCGACTCACAAAGGGACGGTCGGGTTTGCCGCGGCTTTCACGTGATCTGCAAAATGTAAGTAGTACTGACTCCGAGTAATGACTGTAGTAGGTCGTGTCATTCATTACATGACGATCTGCGAAGTAGCCCATCGCAGAGCGAGGGAAACGAGAGCACTGAGGTCTTTCAAGTTTCAATAGAGCGCCTCAAGCACGTCAGAGGCTGTCATGGACTGCAATGTTTTTACTCCCATCGAACTACCATGTGGTCGCATCGTAGAGAACAGACTGGTGAAGGTATGTTACCTCCAAACAAATCGAAGACAGTTGATAAACAAAGGCAATGTCCCAGGCAGCCATGTATGAGCACATGTCAAGGTTCTCCGGTGGTCCACCAAACGATTTTCACCATGGTTTGTACTCTGAATGGGCAAAGCATGGGTGGGGAATGATCATTACTGGAAATGTGCAAGTCTCGCCTCAACATCTCACATTGGGACGTGACATCGTGATTCCTACCACCCTTGATGACCTCAAACCCTTCGAGAAGTTGGCGGAGGCTATCCATGGAGGCGCTGGCCACACACGCTCCTTGGCCATTATGCAGTTATCGCATGCTGGACGCCAATCGCCAAATTTTATCGGTGGTCGACCGCCTTTCGTTTCGCCGCTGGCGCCTAGCCCCATCCGTGTTGGGACGAATCATCCTGGAACGGGCGTGATCGCGGATCTGATGTTTCATACTTTGTTCCAAGTTCCTATTGGGATGACCACAGAAGACATCCTTCATGTTCAATCCAGCTTCGTACGAGGCGCTCTCTTGGCGCATAAGTCGGGCTTCGATGGCATCCAGCTTCATGCTGCTCATGGATGTGAGTCTACTTCTTACTTTGGGTTGCGACTGGCCTGAGTTGAGTTGCCTGTAGATTTACTCGCGCAATTCATGAACCCTAAGGTGCGGCCATTACACACTTCTAGATCCCAGCCAATTTTTGTACAGAGCAACGGCCGAAAAGATGAATACTCAGTAACATCGGAAAACGTTCTTCGTATGTTGTTCGAGATAGTTGAAGCTATCCGCAAGGTGGTGCCAATGGCTTTCGCCATCGGAATCAAAATCAACTCGGCCGACTACGTGACTTCTGGAGGCTCCGAAGTAGACCAATATGATGAACAGCGTGTCCTGGAACACCTTCGCACAATTGCAAGTTGGGGTACCATTGACTTTATTGAAATTAGTGGTGGCGATTATGAAAGGCCTGGTAAGGATCTATATAAGAAGAATGAAACACTGACTTAATCTCTCTTTGCTAGACTTCCTGAGGACCAGTAGAGCTCAGAAATCAAATCGCCAGGCCTTCTTTGCGCGGTTTTCACAAACAGTCATGAACACCCTTCACCAATCGCCTGTTTCTTCGATCCCACTCATCCTACTAACTGGTGGCCTTCGTTCTCCGTCTCACCTACAAACTGCGCTGGTGTCGAGACACGCGGATTTACTAGGCATCGGGAGAGGTGCAGTCCTCTGTCCTGACCTGCCTAAGGTTCTTCGATTAAAGATGCAAAATAGCGCATCCCCTAGCACGTGGATGGAAACCCCACTTTTGCGCGAACCCGAAGCAGTGCTCAGAGCCTCCAGACGGATAACAAGCGTGAAACTCGTTGGTGCCGGGGTTGGAACTGCATGGTATACCATTAGAATGAGGGAGATTGCTATTTCCCATATTAAAAACCCCAGAGTGGAGCCACCACCCGTCGACTACAGCAGAGGAGGATTAATTGCTGTCTTCAAGATGTGGGCTTGGTTTGACTTAAGTGCAATTTCGTCTCGAGTCCTAGAAATATTCTTGGCGCTCATTGTCGCAATTGGGATTCTCTCTTATCACTATTAGATGGCGTCATGGGCAACTCGGGACGTTCATGTGCGGGTGCGGCCTCCGAAGGGCTGGGAGTATTGATTCTCAGACCAACAAGCGTGATCGTGATTCGCGCTCCGACGCGAAATCACGGTGGCGCGATGATATTTTAGTAAGGCAATGCTTTAAGCCTAGAGAGACTCATTATTATACTGCTATCAGGAGACTCAATCAAAATACCACTACCGGTTCCTGAATCTATCCAGTATCCATATGTCATTTGACTGCTTTGATTCGTTCTTTGATTCGGGCCTTCGATTGCTGCCAGCTGGATTTGAGGAGCGCTACTCACTCTTTGACATTTGCTCACGAGACTGATAAGGTGTACCACTTCCAGAGCGCTCCCACATAGCTCCCATGATTGTTTGCTGAGGGTCATCTTTCTCCGGCTAAATCGGTCCGTCCAAGATATAAAGTATTGACGTGACCTGACGTGACTCACGCGCTTGTCATACAAATATAGCTATGGAGAATTGAGATGGTTATAAAGTCATCGGTATCTTGTTGATTCTTGAGTTCCCATCAATATGCCTGCAACAACATCTGTCACCCTCAACACTGGAGCTGCTATGCCCACACTGGGCCTTGGTAAGCACAAGGGGAGTATTTGTCTCATGTCTGATTTCTGAGTCTCTTGATGTAGGCACATGGAGGTCACAGCCTGGCCAAGTCGAACATGCCGTTGAATTTGCCTTGAAGAATGGATACAAGCACATTGACACTGCGGCTGGGTACCAGAATGAGACAGAAGTCGGACAGGGAATCAAAGCATCTGGTCTGCGGAGGGAGCAACTCTTCCTGACCACGAAACTTAATAATCCCGACCAGAGGGACCCGGCAGCAGCTCTCGAGTCATCGCTCAAAAAACTTGACACCCCTTATCTCGACCTCTGTAAGTCGCAGCTATTACTCTGGTCTCGACGAGTGAACTCATTTATTTGCAGGGCTCATGCATTGGCCGGCCCCGATGACAAATGATGGCAAAGCCGATAGGGGACATGACTGGTTGGACACTTGGAAAGCTATGGAAGACCTGTACCTTGCTCACCCTGAAAAATTGAAGGCCATCGGTCAATTTCCCTGCCACTCAAGGACTGTATCCATACTGACAACTCATTAGGTGTTTCTAACTTCTCTGTGGAATACCTTGAACGCTTGTTGAAAGTCGCTCGCGTCGTACCAGCTGTGAACCAGATTGAGCTCCACCCGTACGTAGTTACCGCTTTCATTCTTTGAGAAAATGGTTACGAAGAATGTTCACAGTTCGTGTCCTCAAGATGATGTAGTCGAGTACTGCCAGAGCAGGGGAATCGTCCTGACAGCTTATTCCCCATTGGGCTCTGAGAAGTCCCCCTTGTTGAAAAACGAGACTGTTGCCAAGATCGCGCAGAAGTACGGCGTGCAACCCGCCAATGTATTGATCTCGCTTCAAGCAAACAAGCCGATGCAC
>Ga0153978_1000471_pt1 | contig 10693 bp, 10 predicted proteins | sample TSGA062MetaG_FD_104749 | JGI IMG/M metagenome (GOLD analysis project Ga0153978, IMG submission 104749) | Attine ant fungus gardens microbial communities from Georgia, USA - TSGA062 MetaG | ecosystem: Host-associated > Fungi > Mycelium > Unclassified | place: USA: Georgia, Yuchi Wildlife...
ATTCGCTGGCGCTGAGGACCACAACCGGGATCACAGGTTCGGCAGTGGTGAGTGAGGTGCTGCTGCTGCTGGAGGCGCCCTCCAACTTCAAGGCTGCCTCTGCGCGGTGGGCCTTCTTGGCTTTCGCACGTTCTTTCTTTTCACACTTGTCCTTAGCCTCCTTTTCTTCTTGCTGTAAGGGGCACCCAATCAGAACACACGTGAACGTCAAGTGACAGGGGATATTACCTCTTTAGCAGCCTTCTCTTCTTTCTGAAAGAAAAAAATAGTCTTTCGTCAGTGACATCCTCCACCAGAAATGCACTAGAAACACGATACCTCCTTGCGTTCTTTCTCCTCCGCCTATCACATCGGATCAGCCACTGCGAAAGGACCGATGAAAACGTAGAACTTGCCTCTTTCTTTTCCTTTGCCTCACGCTTAGAGTAATATTAGCACCGCCGTGTCAACAATATGCTTGAAAATACGTACTTCCGCCTTCTCCTTCTTTAGCTTCTCCCGGGTTTCACGCTCCTCAATGACCCTATGCAATAAATGAGGTCACCATGCCCGTTCCCAGGGTTGTCTACGTACCACCGTGCAACTTCCTCGACACATTCACGCGGGCGAACTTTGTTCTTCAATAAGTAACCTTGAAGCGCAGCAACCTAGCAGGTGTCAGCGGCAGATGAGCCAAACTACCTCAAAGAGAATAAATGAAATAAGCAACCCACACTTAGCTCATTCTCAGGGATCGCATCTGCGAAACGCTTAGCAAGCTCAGAAATCTCAGTCTCATCAAGCACAGGAATGGCGTGACCAGGCACTTTGCGCTTGGGCAAAGGAAGGTTTTTCTGGGACGTGTCAATGTTCTCGGACGGCTCCGCAGTGGGAGATGCAGTGGCGGCACCGGCGGGCTTTGAGGGGAAGAAACACTTGAAAATACCCTCGGCTTGCCATTTTGTCGCATGAGTAAAGTTCACCCAAACATCCATGCGACCTGGGCGGCTGAGCGCTGGATCGAGACGTTCAATGTGGTTAGTCGTCGCAAACAATAGTCTAGATAAGACACATTAGTGACAGTGTTTGCAATAACGGTGTCATGACAACCCACCGGCCCTCTGCAGCGGCGACGCCGTCAAGGCTGTTTAAAAGTCCACTCAAACTCAATGTTGATCCATCGTTAGTCTCAGTGGTAGTAGTACTATTGCTGGTAGATGCTGTGGGAACACCAGTTGAGGATGCATCACGACTGACGGAGCGCGTGAACGCAGCGTCCAAATCTTCAAGAAGCAATATACATCTGGATCGCGGGAATAAATTGAATACCGGAGAAACGTTCCACTGACGGAGAACCATACCTGGATGGTACATGACCCATCAGAGTTGTCAGTGTATTATCACTCATCCTGTGTTTACGAAACATCAATAATGAAATGACCGAGTGGCCGGTCATGCTTACCCCTTTGACGACAAGCTGACGACATAAATGTCTAACCCCAATTCACCTGCCAATGAATGTATCAACGAAGTCTTGCCACTATAACCGTATCGATAGAGCGTGAGTATCGCTAATGAGTCAAGCATGACTACACAAACCTTCCTGGAACACCGTGCAAAAGATATCCACGACGGAAGGGTATCCCTGCTCCATGTTATTAGCGCCATTTCAAAGATGAAATGCCGCATCTTACGAACCTCTTTCAGCATACCTGTTAAAGTAAATGAAAGACTGATAGGAGCATCATTTTAGAAGGCGACACACCATTCTTCAGAACACAGGAAGTCCTTGCAATCGGCCAAGAGCATATCTTTGACGCCTGGTTGTAAGACAATGGAGCTCATGGGACGCTTCTGGCGAGCTCCGTTCCAGCGCCAACAACCATAGGTACTTGGAATGGAAATGAGATAGATATGTACGATGGAAGGGAAAACTCACGTGTCAGCCATGAAAATATGGACACGGTGTTCCGCATCCTTCTCATACTCGCGCTTTGCTTCGAGAACGAGTTTCTTCAAAATGTCATTATTACGAGCAACGACACTACAGGGCCGATGAGGGGATGATGAAATAGAGATAATAATAAAACTGGCCTGATTTTGAGAGCGGAGCCGTGACCATAATCTGGATAGCGCTTAGTTCGGGTTATCTATCAAAGCGCGTTAGCGTCAATTATTCCGAGGACATTAGCGAATAGCGGCATACCCGAAGCCAGTGACCACGGTAATAAATGGTGTGAGTGGTGTCTGAGCGTGATTAATAAGCGGCATGATATATGCCGATAACGACTGAATTCAACTTACCTATACTTGGCATAAAAGCTACCTTGCGTTTGCGACGTCCGTGTACGAGAGCGTCGTCGTCGTCTTCTTCGTCTCCTTCTTCATCTAGGTCACCTGTCGTTGACTGCGTGAGACCATTGCGGCCAACCGTCCTTGTGGTGATTTCAAATTCGCGACTACGCCCCCAGGCAGGTTGCTAGGCTCAGCATTAATCCCATGTATGAACTCGAATTGCCCGCCCCAATACCGACCTTTGAAAGCCAGTGCATGAGCCTACGGAAGAATTGTAAGAAGTGAAGTGGTATTGCTACTGGTAGAGGTCATTCACCAATCATACGGATAATCTTCTTGGCTGAAGTGCGCGGTCAGGAAGAAAGCTGGGGTTGAGATGTCAGCTGAGTACAACAATTTGAGCTGTAGAGCGTTGCATACAGTCGAGGAATGTATGCCATGCTCCAGCGGAGGCTCTCCTCGCCGTTTCGACAGTTCCACCGATGACGACAAGTTTCTATAGAAAAAGTGAGTGTGAATACATCGAGGAGGAACGGAGACGCACAAGAGTATCTTGTATGGCATTAGCGCTGCTCATCCCCAGGGGGGATAGCATGCTTTTGAGGGCGTCCATTATAATGAGGGATGGGAGGAAAGTATACTTCCGCCCGGTGACAGTCGGTCTTTTAAAGGGTAACTAATTGACGCCTCGTGCAGGCGGACTACTAAGTATTAAGTTGGATTGGAATCTGACGCTCGGAATCAATTCTCGGTACACAACCCGATTACTGCAACATGCAATCTGGATTCCGGGCAGCTTATAAGTAGTTAGGATAAAGCAAGTCATTGTCGTCCCACCGCCCCCCTCCCCCTCATGATCATCACAACTTCAATAATGAAACGCCATCTTACGTCCCTCCACCTCAACTGCATCTGTTCATCGAGGAGGCACTGTGTGGCGTGCGGAGCTACCATTTTTTTTATTACGGCAGCTTCAAGGTGCTCTATAGTTTCACACAAAAGTAAGTTCAAGTCATAACTAATGCCGAAACTGCTCTAGAGCTATAGCAGCCTCAGGCTTGACCCCCTCGTAAGTTCACAGCTGTGTGTGAAACCGTTCGCCATCCTATGTCCCCTCATCCACTGCTTACCATCATGTATCAAACTGCTACCGAATAGCCGAATCTAGACATTAATCGCATGGGTAACAACTTAATCATTCTTCCCTGGGGATACTTTTATGAATCAAAATCTTGGCTGGCACGCCTTTGAATCCACCTCCTAAGATTAATTCCACTCCCGACCGCTAGCTGCGCTTCGACGTTGTCGAAGCATCGGATCTACTGCCTCACTCACTGTGACTCACAAAGCCTAGGACATAACAGACCCAACTCCACGGGACGTGGAACCGCCAGGAGCGGTAAAAACTATCCAACCCTATGAGTACGACATGGTGCCACCAGACTCACGATTGTGGGCAACCCGTATCTCCATCCAGAATGTACCGGTTTGGTGCAGTTCCGCAGGCACCGGAGCATGAAAGCATACAGCTTTGTCTCCTTCGATAGATTATAGGCCGGTGTTCATTCACGACGACTTCCTACGCCCAAGCAGTTGTGGGGACTGGTCCAGATCGTTTACTATTGTCTGCACTGGTGGCGGCACCCTGTAATGTTCCTGCTATGCGTGACCTAGATTTTGCATAATTCAAAATGTCACATGAGATATTCGTATGCGTGCCATCACCACCTTACCGTCAGAGCTCCACAATACCAATACTGTCCACAATTGCAGATCGGAACTCCTCGATTGGTAGTGATCGAGTCATTTGCGGCAGAAGTGTCATGTGGCGGAATGGACGCCTCATCAATCCACAGCGATGGAAGGTCATGTATGTTCATATCATATCCTTCGAACCACCTGTATGGTCCAAATCAGCAGAGTAGATCAAACCCAGAATCTCGACGGCAAGAATTATCCAATATAACTAACTTCGCGTGGCGACTAAACTAAGTAGCGTGCACGATACATAGAGCTGATGGCGAAAACCTTCACGAAAGAGGCAACATTTCAGCTCTTTGCGCTTACACTACTTCTGCAAGTAATTTCGTCGTAACACGCCAATGCATGCAGGCTCACTTGGGTTGAAAGCTAATCACCTGCAAGCCGCCACTGTGATCAATACCCCCAAAGGCTAGATCGAAAATAAAACCTGATGAGCAGTCAGTCATATTACTTACTTGCTTTGAACAAGGATACTAGCGACGTTATGTCCGCGGTTATCACCCACTAGACTCGATATGATCACCTACAAAATATGCTGGCACAGAAAACAAGAACCGACTGTATGCCGCTTTACAAGCGCCAAGCGGAAATGAAAGAGGTAGACTTTGCGGAGTAATATTCACGAAGTTCTTACATACGTAGTCCACTCAACGATGCTTACCAACATTTGCACCTCGTGTTCCGTAATGGATCGAGATCAAAAAGCAGGGCCGCCTAAACTTGGGAGATTCAAAGCAGACCGGCATCGCCGGTGCAATATTCTCAATGTCACGAGGCTAACAACTGACCTCAAGCCCCTAATCAATCTTGCGTGTCAGACTCGGATATTTCGCTAACTGCTTTAGTTACAGCCAATCTAGCTTACCTACACGGTAATGAACCCTGCACAAAGCTGCACACGGAAAAAAGTCATCTGCGCCACTGAAATCTTGGCAACGTCTAGATGGTAGTCATGTTACTGAGCAGGAAAGGAAGCTTCAGTTCATTTAAGACCAACCAGTAGAAGCTGCTGAGCCACAATCTACACGAGGACTTACTTAATCTCTACGTAGCATTTCTCCCATTTCCATGTCATCTACTTCGTCTCTTGGAGCAGAGATAACAAGGCCTTCGGTCATCTCCCTCTTGACGCACAAATGTTCCGCAACTGTTACTGTTATCGCCGACCATGTGAGCATGACAATCCAGAAGAACAGAGATGTGGGTATCGAAGCCGAGTAATAAGTCGCGAGTACGACGTGGCTAAAGGCCAGCGTCAGCGCAAAATCCAGGATGAAGCGCGGTCGTCGAACGAGGGTATATAAGTAGTAAATACTGAGCATAGTTAGCCTTCATGACTTCCTAGACTATCATCACTCACTCTGCAGAGCATGCAAACATCCACGAGAATGCTATTATCCAGCCTCGCATAGGGTCAGTTCGACCGTCCCACATGCCCTCCTCCCATCCAGAACCAACACGTCTACCACCGCTCCAGGCGCCATAGTAAGCGTTCCACCTATCTTCTCCCTGCATCCCACGCACTGTTGGACGGCTAGCCATTTCTCGCCAATCCATGATCATGCCTAATGACATCATTCTCAGGCCGATGCTCTGCGAATGGTATTTACGTACCGACATTCGTTGCTCCTCCTTCAAAAGAGAGTGCGCTAGGTTCTGCAAAGAACGAAAGTAATGGCGGGATGAGGACGGAGAGCGTCAAATAATGAAGAGTTTGCATTGCAACGATCTGAAATTGACACTCAACCGACCGAGATTAATGTAGACTGTAAATAACATGCCTGGGATATAAGAAGAACTGGGTCCCAGCTAGTGTTCTGTGCCCGGGATGGTGCCATTGTAAGTCAGGTTTCAAGGGCTGAAATGCTGAAGCCCAAAGTAAAAGCTACGTAGACATTAGACGTTTAACCTCGGTTCCCGTCATTGGCTTATGTAAGTGCCATTGTGTCTCACTCACTGTACACTGTACAGTCAGAGAACTCCTTTGACTGTTTTCGCAGACAATGTCTGCTTCAGCTTATGAGCGTGTTAGTGGCAATGCCGAGGAAGATTTTGGATATGACGATAACCATACCTTTCCTCATCGCTTGAGGACGGAACACTCGGGCCTGCCAGTCATTCGACCTGCCGTGTACTATGAAGAAGGTCCTTTCGACCCACCTTCCTCTGACGACGAAGGCGAGGATCTCATTGAGAAACGATATAAAGCTTCTGGCTCAAATGAGCTCGACGATACGGAGCCAGGAAACCGCTTGCAACTAGGAGGGAGCAAGGTCAGTGACAGCTTTCCTCCTCTCACCTTTCGCTCACGTTTATATCGAAGAGGCCAACCAGTCTAAAGTTCCTGATTATCTCGCTAGCATGTCTTGTTTTTCTTTCCGCTTCCATTGGACTGTTCGCTGCGACATCTCTATATAAAGGGAAAAACTATCGACGACCAGGCGCCAGAAAAATAACGATGGACCATATATTCAACGGAACATTTAGCGCCTCACGGGAAGGCGTACACTGGGTTCCAGAAGGTTAGTCATATCATCGAGTAGCTGATGCCCTCATGAACATCCCACAGCTGGCGATGGTGTTTTCTCTATTTTCCAGAACGGACGGATTCAGCTTGTCGACCTGAAAAGCAACCAGACTACTGATCTCGTGTCCATAGTAGACATCAAGGACGTGAGCGCCCTTTCTTAGAGTCGTCATATACCAAGCTAAGAGCTGACCAGGATGAGGGAAATATTATTAATTGGACTGATTGGAAGCTTTCGCCAGACATGACATATATTCTTGTGAAGGCTGACCATTTGAAGGTCATTGTCCCCCGTGAGCACGTCTCCAAAACGCTGACGTGCAGCTTTTAGCAATGGCGTCACTCAAGCTTTGGGAATTACTATGTGCATAACCTGGTCACCAAAGTAACATACCCATTAACCCCGCCCAGTCATCCTCCTACCACTGCATATGCCACTTGGTCGCCAACGGGACAATCTATTGCATTCGTTGCCTCTAACGACTTATATGTGCTCCCATCTCCATCGTAAGTGTCATTTTGATACCCATACGACGAAATTTGATGGCTGCTCCAATAGTGGTTCGACCTCTCCTATTCGTGTGACAAGTTCAGGAAACTCATCCTTGTTCAATGGCATACCCGACTGGATCTATGAAGAAGAGGTTTTCTCTAGTGATTATGCGCTGTGGTGGTCCCCTGACTCATCAAAAATTGCTTTCCTGCGCCTCGATGAGACCCAAGTCGATGAATTCCAGTTCCCTATCTACAATCCTACTGATGATTCTTCTGCTGTCGTACCATATACCCAAGCTGTCGTGGTAAAATACCCAAAACCAGGCTACGACAATCCTCTTGCTTCTGTGCATGTTTTCGACGTCGCGCAGTATCTCGCGCAATCTTCTGACTCGACTCCCGAGACATATACTTATGAGCTTACTTGGGAAGATCGTTTCCCCATAACTAACAGTGTTATTATGGAGGTTTCTTGGGTTGGCCAATCAACCCTCATTGTCAAGGAGGTCACCCGCGCTGCAGACAATGGTAGTGTCGTGTACTTCAACTTGACACGCATGGAGAATACGGATACCGCGACTGGAACAGTAGTTCGAAGGCTCGGCAGTAGTGGCGAGGAAGGCGACGAGGGCTGGATTCAAAGCGTAAGGGAACCATTCACATTATCCGGCTGTGGATGCATCTTTCTGAGAATCTCGTTTCAGGCCCAATATATTTATCCTCTCCCAGACAGCCTGTTTTCAGCAGGTTCTTCCGCCTATCTAGATATTGTGCCAAACAACGGCTACAACCATATTGCTCTATTCAATCTGGCCGAGAATAACACTCCACGCTTTCTCACTTCCGGTCCATGGGAAGTCACAGGGGGCATCAAAGCAGTGGATGCGCAAAGAGGATTAATGTAAGCGAAATCAATGTTTTTTAATTCCCGTCGGAGCTTCGTTGACACTTTGCGCCCATATCCCACCTACAGATATTTCCAAGCCGCACGGTCATCAATTGAACGCCACATATATTCGGTCCCAATATCGAACACAGGATCGATGGGACTCGTATCGCTTACAGACGAATCAATATCCTCTTCATACACTGCCAGCTTTTCACCCAAAGCCGGCTTTTATCTTCTTAATTACAATGGACCAGGAGTGCCATGGCAGCGCATTGTTGAGGTTGACAACAATGGTAGTTTCATCTCTTATTATTATCACCACTGGTATGAGCCCTTACGCCTGTTTTCCAGATTTCGACTATATTCTAACGAATAACTCTGGATTAAATACCACACTAACTGAATTTGAAACTGCTATCGTCACCTATTCAACCATAGACAGCGATGGCTTTGGTAAGTTTATCTGATGCGTTCTTCTCGCTATGAAAATTTATACTGCCTCCTAAGAATTGAATGTGAAAGAAATGCGCCCCCCGCGTATGGATGACACAGGCCGGACGAAATACCCAGTCTTGTTCTTCGTGTTCGTACATACATCGCTTGAATTCAGACCCCGATTGTTTATGATAATATTCAGGTACGGTGGGCCAGAGAGTCAGCAAGTCAATGTTGAGTACAAACGAGACTGGCATCACTATCTCGTTTGCACACTCCAGTATATTGTCGTTGTCGTGGATGGCCGTGGAACGGGATACAAAGGACGGCAGCTGCGCAACCCGGTAAGGAACAATCTTGGCTTTTGGGAGACACAGGATCAGATCAATGCCGCACGGTATGTTTTAAATGCCTGAATTTTGAGTGGCATGATATTAATTCCTTGGCAGCATCTGGGCTGGAAAAGAATATGTTGATCCGAAACGTATTGGAATTTGGGGATGGGTAAGTCGGTATCCGGAAACATGTGGTGATATATTCATTAACTGCCGCAGTCGTATGGTGGGTTCATGGCGTCGAAGGTTGCGGAAGCAGATGCTGGTATTCACACTTTGGCCATGGCCGTTGCTGTACGTGTGCACCTCTTTGTGACGAAGTGATCGCCCTCAATGGCCAGTCTAGCCCGTGACAAGCTGGAGACTATATGATTCCATCTATACAGAACGGTACATGGGGTTACCGGACGATAATCCTGGGGGATATGTCAACGCCTCCATTTCACATGTTGAGGGCTTCAAGAACGTTGACTACCTCCTGGCTCATGGCAGCGGAGATGACAACGTCCACTACGCAAACTCGGCACACTTGTTGGATATGTTTACGAAAGGCCAAGTGAGAAACTTCCGCTTCAGGATGTTCACCGACAGGTTCGATAAAGGAATTCTTTCGCGTAGTACAACGCTGACTATTTCGCATCGAGTAGCGATCACTCGATCAGCCGCAGAGGTGCAAATAGAGAGGTTTACGAGTACATGGTGCTATTCCTCATTGAAAAGTGGGGAAAAGGTGGCCGGCGACGCGGCTGGTGATTGGACGAACAGAAGGTCATATGTCTGAGTATTTAACCGATCTCGAGTGTCGTAAATTTCGAGACTACATGGAAGCGGGGGCTCATGCGCGTGAGGACCTCGTCGTTCCCACTGGATGCATGTTTTCCGCATGGGGTCTGTAACAAGAACCCCAAACCAGGCAAAATTTACCCTAGTGTAGGGTGATCTGTCAGCTGAATAGCCTTGAAGGGGAGCCGCGTCAACAATAACAACGGGGATGTGGTTTGAGTTGATGATCTAATGATTCCGAGGTGGGAGCTCAGTTTGCACGCGATGGCGTCTTGACTATTCGGCAGCGTTAAAAATGCTGACCACGAACTTCTCTTACGAGGATAAGGAAGACGACATGTATTGGGAGAAGTTCGTTGACATTCTTCTACGACCTCATACGTCATCGGCAGTCTGTCATGACCATGTCGTGCCCTGCTATATTTGAGTCGACTTTGGCTAATGGTTTTGCCGCCAATCTGCAACTTTAGCGGGTCATTAAATGACGAATCTGAGCACTTTGGGATCGCTCAGGGATTGGATTGGTTATAATCTCCACTGGCACAACCGGGTCATTCAAAAGTTATACATGAGGAGTCAACATTTTCGGCAATTGTCAGTGAGGATATGGCAGAAGAAAATTCGACTCGGACACCTTGTCACCCGGGCGATCTCCCAAGTAAGCAGCAACGTAATTTTACCTCCATCTTCAAGTTGAATGACATATGATGACCCAGAGTCCAAGTGAGGACACCGTGGACATTCCGAGGACTCGGCTTCCGCATGTGTGGGTCCATGCCATAGTGCATTCTGCAAAAAACTCGGCGGGACGCTTCAGGCGTGAGTGGATTTGTGCCGATCACCGGTCAAGAACTTGCCAAAACTTGTCAAAACCAATACCCACCACGCACGCACTCGCAATTCGCCATTCTCCGTCACTGTGTCAATCTTACTGCCTTTTGGTGCTACCTCATGCACAACCCTAGATCCGCTTGTGCGGTTGGTGTTGTAAAGGCTGTGCGTGCCACTGAACATTGAAGGAACCATTCGGATCAGACAAATGTTGTTTCGCTCGAACTCTCGAATTCTTACGACCCATGTTCCGGCGCAAGGAGGTCCCGGCTCCCGGCTGGAAAAGGGCGCTTCCCATGATTCGACAGTGGCGGCGGTTGTTGCTTGTTACATATATTTATTCGTCTTGTCGGAACATAA
>Ga0153978_1000472_pt1 | contig 10681 bp, 9 predicted proteins | sample TSGA062MetaG_FD_104749 | JGI IMG/M metagenome (GOLD analysis project Ga0153978, IMG submission 104749) | Attine ant fungus gardens microbial communities from Georgia, USA - TSGA062 MetaG | ecosystem: Host-associated > Fungi > Mycelium > Unclassified | place: USA: Georgia, Yuchi Wildlife...
ACTCGAATGGAGCTGCAACGTTGTGAGAGATCTTCACACAGAAAATCGCAGGAAACATACTGATGTCCATCGCGCCGACGACTATATCTAAATCCATGTCTTCCAGATATACTTCAGTCAATGCCGATATATTATCTGTTTGATTAGGCACTATAACGGGTTGGGTTATGTTAGTGTATGCCCAAGTACAAGAAGGCCTCAAGCCAATCACGTCCGTCAACCAACGGGCAGTTGAAGTCGTGGGAAGATTGAGGGGTTGCGGTACGATGAATGCCGAAAAATCTGCTTCAGTACTAGAAGCAGTAGAGAAGTTATATTGTACTCCAAGCTCCATCTCCGCCCAAAGAATGGAAGCAGCAAAGTTTGCGTTATTCTGAACCTGAGTTTCGTCTGGATATATTACGGTAAAAGAGGTGCTGTTGCCTTGACTAAGGATGGCGGCAGCAGGAAGTGGACGATCGACTTACTTATAGGCGCTATTATTTGCCACTGCTCCGACGGGAAGGGCCACCATGTCACCGTCTGCGAGGACAGTCTGAATGCTCACTATGATTATTGAATCACAGGTCGTGCGGAAAGAAAGTCGAGACAAGAAACATACATGCAGTTGGTGCAAGTATCGAAGTTAAAAAGACGATAAACGATCCAAAGGTAGCGAGAACAAAAAATCGTGAACATCGCCCAGCTATTATCGCGTGGAGCAAGTCTATTTTTCCAAATATCGGACTAGAAATGGTATTGATTGTCGAGAGAGGCACCCCTGACGTCCTTTTTTGAATAAGGGCATGGAAGAATTCTTCGCTCTTGTATTGCATCAGGTATGCGAGGCTCGGCCAGTAATAAAAGATGTGCTCACCTTGAGCACCAGCAAGAAATCGGAAACGGGATAAAGAGCAAGCGTGACGATAACAATATTGAGCGTCGTAATCCCACTCTTGATCGTTCCTTTACAGCCGAACATCATCATTCCGTGGATTGGATTGCAGCAAGGGGTATGAACCAACCCAAGTCATTCCGTGTGATTGAAAACGGTCCCAGGTGCCGGAGTGGTACGGTATGATGATCAACCGTGTAGCAAAATGCCAAGTACCCGATAGCCAAGAAGAGTGGAATTAGTACCTTCAGGGTAGCCTTGGTTCGACGCCAAATGATCTGGTTGCGAGTGAGCGGGCACGGGTTGGAGGGCGAAATGCTGTCAGGAGACGTGAACTTTAACATCAGTGCAGAAGGTACTCATGTGAGGCTAAGTAAAAGGTTGAGTTAGGTATAAAAGAGAGTACGTCAGTCACAATGCGAATACCTAAATTGATAATCAGTTGACTGTCATGAAACCATGATGCGGCATATCGCATTATGTATGTCGTTGTCAACGATTTAGTTACCGTAGCATATCCAAACTTTATCTCAGTTTCCGTCGTCCGACGATGAAGGTTTCCCTGCGACGGTTAGTAATAACAAGGTTGGCCTCTGCGACAGGACAGAGAGCGCTAAGATGGAGCTGAGCACCTGCTAGTGCCAGGTTATAGTCTTAGTCTACTGGCTATGTTCATTGAAGTCCGAGTCAAGGCTTTCGCAAGTTCAACTTGGGGTGCCGGCGGGAAATCAGAAAACCTGCACAGCCACATTGACCAACTGCACTTGGCAGGTTGTTTGAATATCGTTCTCCCAACCGCCTTCATGTTCTTTGATTGTATTCGCCTATGACACGGACATGCAAACTCAGGACCACCACCGTTCTCCAAAGCGTCAGGACACTTTTGACCTTCGCGACCAAATCTTGACCGACGACCACACATCTTCTCATATGCACGCTCATGCCGATGCGACCAATACTTATACAGGCGCTTCTGATGAGGAGCATTCAGTTCTAGAGGATGACTCTGATGGAGAAGAGCGCGAGGTAGAGTATATGGACGAAGACGACGATCGTTCGTCTTCTCTTTCTATTCCCAATGAATCTATCGACTTTGATTTGGTCTACTCGCTGCATAGCTTCGCAGCGACCGTCGAGGGTCAAGCAAGCGTAGTCAAAGGGGATAGCTTGTTTCTCATGGATGACAGTAACAGTTATTGGTGGCTCGTACGTGTCCTCAAGACCCAGGATGTCGGATATATTCCTGCAGAGAACATCGAGACGCCTTTTGAACGCCTTGCCAGGTTGAACAAACACAGGAATGTGGATGTGAGTACCGGACTATATGCCAGCTGTCTAGTCATAACCCTCTTTCCCAGCTTGCCCATGCAACTCCACAAGAACTCCAAGAAGATGTCGAACGTGTGCGGAATAACCTCTCTTCCCGCGCTGGCTCGCATCATTCCCCCTCCCCCACACCCGGTTTTCCGCCACCCCCTACAGGGCAAGGCAAAGGTGTCACTTTTACCGCTGCACGGTCTGTCCACCGCTACCCACCTGCAGTCTGGCATGAAGAAGAGGATGATGATGACGTGGAGTGGGATGACGGCGCATACGAAGAAGAGGATCCTGACCTTGTGGAAGAAATGCTGATTCGACAACGCCAAGGCTATATGCATCATGACCAACAGCAGGATTCACTGAGCATGCAGATGGAGCCAGACGACGGAATGAGTTGGGATGACAGCGTTGCAGAGGACATGCAAGTGCAAAATGCCCACAAGATGGAACAACAGGTTCTTATGACGCCGGGTGCTTTGCGACCCGGAAATGCCGTCGACAGACAACATCCTCAAGCGCAGCCGCTAGAAGTCATAGTCACTGAACAGAGACAGCAGGAGGATCAGGAGGCGCCTGTTCAACAGGCTTTACGTCACCAGTCTTCACGCGACCGTATCGCCGTTGACATCCTTCCGCCTTCGCAGTTGTCACCCAGTAAGAGCATTGATCCCGCAGAGGCAACAGAGACAAAGAAGCTTTCTGTGACACCTTCGATTGCTCGTGAAGAGCAAGCTAAGCAAACACTGGCATCAAGCGGTCCTCTTCTCCCAAGCGCGATCATGCAAAAACAAGAGGAAGAGCGGAAGCGCACTCGCGAGGAAATCGAGGTTCTCGAGGAAGCTTCGAAGAAGAAACTCAAGGGCAAAGACAAGTCTCTTCAGCCCATTTCGAATACCCCACCCCAGAAACCTGCGCAATTGTCTGGTAAACTCCGCAAAGAACAACGCGATACCACAGACGACGAAGGGAAGGACAAGAAGGAGAGAAAGAAAGGCGGCGTATTTGGGCTCTTTGGACGTAAGAAGGATAAAGGCAAAGACAAAGATAAGACAGCTTCTGCCGAGACCGCCTCTAATGAAACCCGCGAGTCTCAAGAATCAGGACGATCTTCCAGTAACCTTCATGGAACCACACCCGAACCGCCATCTCCAGCCACTGCATCGGCCATGCGGCAGCAACAGCAGGTGATTCGTACCTCAAACGAAACGAGGACACCGCCGAGACCTCAACCACAGCAGACGCTACAGACGCCACCACAAATCCAGGCTCAGGTATCTCAGCATGCGTCACAGTTACGCCAGCGTGATCAACAACAGCAGGCACTATATCATCAGCAATATCTCAATCGTTCGCCTTCGTCGCCACCGGAGGCACCTAATTACGGCTTACAATCGGTTTCCGCTGTGTTGTCAAGCTCGACTTGGTATAATACCTCAACTGGCTCTCCCGCGGCACTTGGTTTGGGCTTGCCCTCTTCCAGACCAAGACCCGGTTCTCTCGTACTTTCACCAACTGCTGATGGACAAGGGGTTGGCGTACCTGAGCTCAGCGTCATTCGTGTGTTTGCAGGCAAACACCTGGAAACAGAGGCAACATTCAAGACTGTTCTGCTTAACGCATCCACCACTTCATCCGACCTCATCCGTCAAGCTATCCAGCGCTTCCGTCTCCCCGCTGGAGACGATGGAACAGACTACTACCTCACCATCAAGCAGGTTGAAGGTTCATCTGCGGTTCTGCTTCCAGAAGAGAAGCCCTTGGGAGTCTTTGAGTCTCTTGTAGAGGCTGCCATGGAGTTACCCAAGGTCAAGCGGAGCAGTGTGGGCAGCATCAGCTCTGTCTCAAGCAACCTCTCCATGCATCCCGCAATAAAGAAGCTATCTATGAACGATTTTAGTGATGACTCCGTGGTCAAATTCTACCTCAATAGACGCCGTGATGGGTTAAATGACAGCCCGAGTACGGAGGAGGGTGAAGAAACCAAACTAGCCGAGGCTTCGCAAGACACAGCGGAAGGTCCCAATACCTCCACGGTCGGTGTAAATGTTACTCCCGACCGTTTCAGTTCTCCCTCGTACCGTTTCGCATTGCAGCTTGTCATCCACCCTGAGGACCTGCCTGATGATATGATATTCGATCCAGTCACCGAAGCCATTGTCTTCAAGAACACGCTGCGCGACAGGGTCCAATCTACGTCATCTATTTCTTCTGGCGTGTCTCAAAATCAGCGCCGCAAGGTCTTCACATTCCCTAAGAATGTCACTGTCGCTGAAGTGATTGAGCTGGGCCTTGAGCGCTTCGGCATCCTGGAAGGCGTCGTTGATGGTGGTGACGAAGTTGAAGACAAGATGACCAAGAGGCGGAGTACCACGAAAGTCCGATATGGCCTCACAGTCGACATTGGAGGGCAAGGCAAGTATTGCATGGAACCAATGGATTTCAATGCTGATCCCTTTTTAGAACGAGAACTTTCGCCTTCAAGTAGAGTCGTTGATGCCTACGCTCGTCCTCCCGCTTTCCGTCGTGTTCAGGAAACCAAGCGCAGATCCATCGATTCTGCTCTACTGCTCGGGAGCGCGGATGATGTTCAACCCGACGACCCTGTTTTCATTCTCCGCCGTGCAATTTCCTACAGAACCTCGTCATCTCGTCACCGCATGTCTGCGCCTCTTGATGAAATTGCTCTTCAACATTTCCGGGATTCAGTATCTGGCTCTAGTCTCAGCTCTGACAATGTCGCCGAGGAAGTCAAACCGAGGCAGCTGTCAAGGCAAGAGATCATCGCGGCGCAGCGCGCTGAATCCCGCGCCAATCAAAAGGCCATTCTTTCGGCCCAGACAAACTCTGTTCGCGGCGTAGATGTCTTTCTGCCTGGAAACGCCATGATCCGTAGTTCCAGGTACGACAATGGGGACAAAACGCGGTATTCATACGTGCAAGACGGCGAATCTTTCGATATCAGCGACATTGTCGAGCAAGAGTTATGTGAAGGTAACCAAGCCCAAAAGAGCGATCTGCTGGAAGGTGTCCTCGGACGCCATAAAGAAGGCATGAACAAGAAGATCGACCGGGTACTAAACAAGATCAAAGATGGGCGACTTCACGCTCAATACGTCATGGCGGCAGCCCCGAGTCCTGACAACCTTTCATCTGCTGGTTCCACCCCTTCAGAGTATTCTGACGACGCTGTGACTGCCCGCTCTGGTTCAGAAGGCAGAACTCCTACACCGCTTGCGAGTAGCATTACAGCTACCCGACGTGTTGCGTCGCCGGCCTCTGATGTGTCTCGGACACCAACGCCTACTCCAGCAGATGGTCGACACAGTCGCACTCGGTCCACCACCCCGTCATCGAAGCCTGGGTCGAGTGTTTCTCGCTCTCTTCGTCAATCGTCGATTGCATCTGTTATGTCGGAAGTATCGACATATGCCACACCCACTGCGCAGCTCACCAGCCCTCCCGGCACACCGCATACTGATACGACCCCGAAACAGCAAAACATCAAACGACCATTTGTTCCCAAAGATGATTTCGGTGTCTCACATATGATGGCAATCATTGAAATTGCTGGCTCGGTACCGAAGGTTCCTCAACCCCCCGGAGATCCAGTGGACGAGATGTTGTTTGGTAAGCCACTGGATGTGACTTCTTTCCACCCGGAGATCCAGGAGATATACGCTGGCGCTATCCAGCAACTTAATGAAATGGACAAGGTAGGAATCTCGACGCTAACGGAATATTCTGTGCTGATGGTCACTGATAGACACTAGATGAATACATTCAATACGCCCTTAGTGCTCGTTAATGAGCCGATCCATCGAGTTTGCTTTGGCTTTGGATTTGGATCTTGTTGTGTTTCAAATATTTATAATATATACCTTTTCCCGTTCTTGCTTTGACGATCTAATTTCTGAGACCACTAACATTAGGTAGTATTCTGAGTCTTGGGGACAAGGGTCGCAAGTACTTAGTTGATACCTAGGAATATACGAGGGTGGGAAGCCTCCCCCCCCAACTCGAGCGTGGACCATGAAGACGTACAATCAATTCACAACCGCTCTGAAAGAACCGCAATACTAAAATATACATTAATCAACTTCACTACTCATGAAGCAAAGTTGTGAACTATGGAGAGCCTAGGCTGTCTAGCCAATAATCCCTCATCTTCTATGTAAAAAAAACTGCATTTTGACTGGCCAATACGCAGAAGAAGACGGTCGTTACGATGTAAGCAGTGTTCCCACTTCGCTAGAAAGTTCTGGCACGCATGGCCGACAGGACATCGTGTAATCGGTAATGACTTCGAGCGAACGCACGTCGACAGTCTAATGGAGCGCCTGCAAGTCATATTTATGACATAGGTAAAGAGAGCGGCTTAGCACAAACATGAATCATTCGCCCATCACAACGTCCACTTCGTTCATTTCTGCCCCGCCGCCGGACGCAGATGCTGTAAAAATGTCTGCTCCGGCGGCAAGCGAATCAATAAGCAATGCTAGCCTGGACGATCCCAGGCTTGGTTCCTGCAATGGATGTTCGTGGGGACCGATTCATGTCTGAAATGGATACTGACTGACCTTGCGTATCTCCTCTAAGTCTTCCTTGAACCCTTCTGCAATAGACGCCATCCAGAACTTCCTAAATTTGTCTTTCATGGCTTGATCACGCGCCATGCCATCTGCATACGGATTTGACGGTATAAAAGATGGGATTTCTGTATTCGGCGGCGGAGGTGAAGGAGAATTTCGCCTAGGTGCGCCTTTTTCATGATGGTTATCAACCCGGACCTGCTTCTTGATCGTGGACGCAGCAACGTCGTCACCATCTGATTGGGAGTCGCTGTCCGAGGATGTAGAATTTGAGGACGAGGTCGCATCGGATTCAGGTTCTTTTGTTGGAGGTGCTAGAATTCGAGGCGTGGATTGCGTGGATTCATCAGAAGACGAGTCATCGTCAGAAGATGATGAGGCAGAGGACACCGCGCGTCTCTTGCGCTTCCTATTCCTCCTCCGAGCGGGCTTTGGCGCTGGCGGGCCCATCTAGCAAAGCTCGAGCGCACCTTTTAAAAAAAATCACTCATAAAATAATTTTCAAAATGATGCTTCCGATTAGATAATCACGAATCATGATCATGATCATCGACACAACCCGGGCTATTTCGAGATTTCGACCTAGACTTGGAACACCATGAACGGCAAAGTTGTAGGGGTTTTGGGTGCGCGTGAGCAGACAGCGTTCTTTTGTTTTTTCCATCAAGATTGCTCATAACATCCGCCAGCTTACGTTTCCCATGTCTCATTCCTACCTCTGACTCACTCCTTTTAGGTGGAGGTCAGCTTGGGCGAATGCTGGCCGCTTCGGCTGCTCTGCTCAACATCGACGTGGTTATTCTCGACGTTGGTGAAAATAGTCCCGCGAAACAGATCATTTCCCCAAGATCGCCCTCCCTCACCCACATCGATGGTGCTTTCACAGATCCAGAAAAAATCAAGGCCCTCGCCAGCAAGGTTGATATTCTCACTGTTGAGATTGAGCACGTCGATGCTACCGTACTCGAAGAGATTCAATCGGCATCTGGAGCCGTCATTCATCCCTGTCCATCTACGGTGAAGATTATTCAAGACAAATTCGTACAGAAACAACACCTCCAGTGTAACCAATGTCCTGTATCGGAATTCATTCATGTCTCTTCCGATGTGGAGTCAATACGGCAGACAGCGGAAAAGCTTGGATTGCCGTTCATGCTTAAAAGTCGTACTTTAGCGTATGACGGTCGGGGTAATTTCGTTGTTCGGAACCTTGCTCAAGCTGGAGAGGCCCTTTCTGCTCTAGGGAATCGCCCCCTGTACGCAGAGAAGTGGGTTCCATTCGCGAAAGAAATTTCTGTCATGGTAGTTCGCTCTGCTACTGGCGAAGTTCGCTCCTACCCCGCCGTAGAGACCATTCATAAAGACAGCATCTGTCATCTGGTCTTTGCTCCCCTGCGGAATCGTGATCCACATGTCGCTATTCGTGCACGAGACGTAGCCGAAAACGCAGTCAAGACTTTTCAAGGTGGTGGCGTTTTTGGAGTTGAGATGTTTCTCATGGAAGACGGTAGAAAGCGTTCCTTTAGATTATTTGACCGATCTAACTCGCGTATACTCGTCAGGCTCAATATATATCAACGAAATAGCTCCTCGGCCTCACAATTCTGGGCATTATACCATAGAGGCTTGTGAAACCTCTCAATACGAAAATCATTTGAGGGCTATTCTGTCACTTCCACTTGGCCCTACGTCCCTCAAGGTGCCGTCAGCCGCAATGTTAAACATCATCGGCGCTTCATCCAACATGGCAGAGGTTACAAGTTTCGCATCTGAATGTATCAAGACAGAGGGCTGCACGGTACATCTGTACGGTAAAGCAGAGTGTCGCAAAGGGCGCAAAATGGGACACGTCACCATCGTGGCCGAATCAGATGCAGAAGTTCGTTCTCGCCTCCGTCCACTGTTGAAAGCATTGCCGTCTGGGAGTACCGACGAAGAACTTGCTTTGTACGCCCCAGAGGCCCCCGCGCCAGGCAGTGGCTTCTCCAACAAATACCCACTCGTGGGTGTGATTATGGGCTCCGACTCCGATCTTCCTGTAATGTTACCCGCTGCTCGCATCTTGGACCGGTTCAAGATTCCCTATGAACTTTCCATCGTTTCTGCACATCGCACACCGGATCGGCTTGTTGAGTACGCAAGGTCGGCGAGCTCAAGGGGTTTGAGGGCCATCATTGCTGGTGCAGGTGGTGCAGCACATCTTCCCGGTATGGTTGCTGCCATGACCCCGCTTCCCGTTATTGGTGTTCCCGTGAAGGGTAGCTCTCTCGATGGAGTTGATTCATTACATAGTATCGTGCAAATGCCGGTAAGTCGGGATCTTGTAATCGTGTATCTATTATAACGTCTGAGCATCGTTATAGCGGGGTATACCTGTGGCAACGGTTGCGATCAATGGCGGTATGAATGCTGGGTTGCTAGCTGTGCGGATTCTTGGGGCTGGCATGCCTCGTCTATTCGCGGAGATGGATGTGTATCTGAAGGGGCTAGAGGGTGAGGTTATGGCAAAAGTTGAGAGGCTAGAAGACGTCGGGTGGGAAAAGTATGAGGTCAAGCGATGATCCGCGGGTGAAGAAGACTTGCACTTCAGCCTGGAAAAAGTTAGTGTACAATGTCAAATAATTATAAATGATCCAAACCTTTCTTCTTCACTGACAGGTAAACTCCACGGAATGATAATATGATAACCCCCTACATGTGTCAACAACAAGCGATCAAGCTACAGATCAGTTATGCATAACCCTGATTGAGCCAGCAAGCCCGAGTCTAACAGGAATATTGGCTCGGAGGACATGGGACAGTAGTAACTGAGGGCACGAGACCGTGACGGTAGGGAGAGACCGGAGAGTACTAACGCAGGGTCCGAGCACTGGCAGATTGGACATTGAAACCCATCGTTAAACAAGTTGTGATAAATGCATGGTCATCCTGATTCTCGCATAATACTTCCCACCACGACGGGGTATTGAAACGTGGATTTGAAGTAGCTGGGGGTGGCACATGTCAGTGTAAAGTTGCCCAGGCCGGTTACAGCACTCTGCGATCATTGAACGGCTCGCCGAGTGAGAAGTGTCGCAGATCAAGATCATCTATCATGCCTTATGGCTCTAACTTAATCACAGAGTCCGAAAAAAAAAATTCATTCCGCATTATTTCGCCTATACAGATATCACGAGTAATGACTTCGACTCGGATGGTTGAACCATTAAGCTTAAATGGTATTCAATACATTTATAAACAAGCCCGATGATCTACGGGGTATCTATCCATCGTTCACTTCCGCGGTATCAAGGTGCACCTGAGCTAGTCCAGCCTCGGCCGCCATAGAGCGGAAGATAGAACTCTCCTTCTCCAACAACCTCTTTGGAGTATCGAATTCTGCGATCTGATTCGGCCAGTCAGCACATTGTCAAGGAATTGTCATTCGAGAATCCTTACTCTTCCAGCATCCAAGACTACGACTCTGTCAGACTCGATGATTGTGTTTAAGCGGTGCCTGTATAGTGATGATTAGCACTGTTGGCCTGTTGACATCGAGCGGGTGACATACGCAATGGTCAGAATCGTCACATCGTGGAAAATTGGACCCCTAATAATTTCTTGGATCGCTCGGTCGGTATCTAGATCAACGGCAGATGTTGCTATAGGAGTAATGTTCGTCAGTCAAGCAGGCGATTAGGAGTTAGTTCACAGACCTTCATCGAGGACGAGCACTTTAGTCTACGGGAGAACATTAGCATATAACCTGGGACATCACTGGGAAACGTGCTAACCTTGCGCAAGAGCGCCCTGGCGAAACACAACAGCTGTCTTTGACCTGCTGAAAGTGACGATCCAGCCTCCTGGACGGGCGCATCGAGTCCTCCAGGGAGAGATTCGACATATGCCTTCAGATGGG
>Ga0153978_1000475_pt1 | contig 10666 bp, 16 predicted proteins | sample TSGA062MetaG_FD_104749 | JGI IMG/M metagenome (GOLD analysis project Ga0153978, IMG submission 104749) | Attine ant fungus gardens microbial communities from Georgia, USA - TSGA062 MetaG | ecosystem: Host-associated > Fungi > Mycelium > Unclassified | place: USA: Georgia, Yuchi Wildlife...
AGGACTTGGATGTTATTTATATGCGGGCTGTGAACAGGGTGGCAGAAGTCCATGTTGTTCTCGAGAACGAGCGCTAGTGGCACCGCACTGCTCTTGCATCCTCAATGCGCTGACACTGAATATTGTAACAGAAACAAAAACCAACTCATTTCATCTAACGTTCCTTACGGTTGGTCTCATGGGTCTCTTCTCGTCCCGCCGGCCGGCAGACGAGTCTAAATCACACATCCATAATGACAGTTCTGTGTCAGTGTCAATGGTCCAGGTCATCCGTTCCCGATTCGTACGTAGTCTACCACTATGTCCCGTTCTTTTGATGACGAACGCCCGGACTCTGGACTTCGCAGTATGGAAAATACAAACCCAAGGAACGCGAAACGCATCCGCCTTCAATGGCCACTGGCAGGCATAATGACCCCAACCTCCCCCGACGTCTCAGCGCTGGGCGCTCCCCTCTCAGTACCGAACAGGTCTTACCACCAACACAAGAATCTCCCCGTGCACATACAGATGTGATCACGTACGTCCTTCGTCGACTGCCAACCTTACCCATACCTACTCATCCTCACAGGACCACCCTTGCACAACGTCTCAGTGAACTTGCGGCTGCAAATTCTGAGGGCTTGCTCAAGTGAGTCTGACCTCACATAATAATGGCATTTGGGGACGTGACTTGTCACGATCGTTGAAATCAGTCAATGATATTTTTCCTGACACTGTCAAATCCCCACCATGCTGACCGGGCTCACAGTGACGATGAATACCGTCTTCTGCGGAAAAATATCTTTGAGCGACTGGCTTCCGGGAGTTCAGTCCCGCAGGAAGCTCCTCTTGTCCCCATTGTTTCACATCCACCGAGCGGTGAGCCTCCCCTTATATTCACTCTACTGCAATGGCTGATTTACAACAACAGCTTTTAACTCACCCCCACCCAAACGTCCCTCTCCCTCCGTTCGATCCAAGTCATCCATTTCTTCCGCTATGAGCACTCTTTTCAGGCGCTCTTCCAGAGTCTCAACTCAGACCACTTCCCTCACCGCAACAACAGACGACGCGTCCGTATTCTCCAATAGTACATCCCAATGGCCAATCCCGCTCTACATGCGAAGTGATGTTTCACTGGCGTCAGAAACACCATCACATATGACTGGTATCCAGTATTTGGGTGTTAATGGAAGCACCAACAGTATCAATGTTAGTCCAAATGGAAGAGGCAGCCCATATCGCTCCCTCCGCCGTTTCCAGACAGGATCCGGGGGAACCCTTCCCCCGTCCTCCTTCCGTTTAAACGGCACTCCCGATTCGCCCTCGACACCCATCTCCCCATCATCAATAAATCCACACACATCCCCACAAACCCCCACACATTCGCACACACCCTCTGTCACGCCCTCCACAACATATGCTGACCCCGATAACCCTTCTTCATCGGAGTTGAAGCGCCAAATTGCAACACTTGAAGCTGAGAGCAGACGGCTAATTGAAGCATTTGATGGGCTCGAACTCAGTGCACTTACTCGACATCACCCACCGCGGACACCTTCCGTTCGTCGAGTTCGAATGGGACCAGCAGGGAGCGATTATGGTAGCAGGGGTGGAGGAAGTGAGCATGCTGGTAGAGGGGAGGAGAGCGAATATGGAGGCAGCGGGCATCTGAGTACTGGGAGAAGAACACCCTGTGATGCCGATGCTCAATCCATTCACTCTGCTTCAGCGTCCTCCATTGTCAGTCAACCGCGCTCTCAGCCGCAGTCATATCGGAATCCCTCACTACGTGCTCCACCATCAACATTATCCGCGTCGGCAAGGAAACGTAGTATGTCATCTATGTCGTCACGTGCACGCGTCCCCAACGGTTCGATGCATGCCTCACAATACTCACCTGGGCTCAGCCTCAGCATGCTGCGGGAGCTAGGTAGCGTGTCCTCTGTCAACCTTGCACGAGACTCCTCCGTGCACCTCCCATATAACTCGCCCGTGCGGGAAGTACCCGAGGACGACATCTCGATCTCAGTGCTCGAGAATGAGCTGAGTGACATTCGACACCGGCGGGGAGAGGTAATGGCACGATACCAAGAACGGTTAGAGTTTTTAAGGGCGCAGCTGCGGGGGGCGGAGCTCAGGGAAAAGTTGATGAGGAAGTAAGAATACGGATTGAATATTATGGTTGAATATGCTATGTACTAGGTTTCGAATGCGCTGCAACGATCACCCTGCTAATTTTGTGTTTGTCGGATAAAACACCCAAATACCAAATGTGGGGTTGTCACCCAACTCTTTGGTTCAACTGCCAGCGTTCCGTGCCAGGTTCTCCATGCCTGTAAACATCCACTCCGCAGGACGCAGCAGTCATACCGACGAGGGCGACAACCAAGAGCTCTCCACGACGCCCACTCCAGCCAGCCACCTCCATCGCAATCGTAGCCGCAGTCATAGTTCTCACTGGTCCATTGACACACCAACGCACCATTATGCAGGAACATCTTATTCCTCTTCACCAACACCGCGTGTACCGCAGACAAAGTCATTCAGGGACAGTGAAGGCATGCTTAGTGAGGATGACAAGGCTGACTACGAAGACCAAGTTAATGACAGAGGTATCGGGAGCAGCCAAGACCGTGGCAAACGCACCGCTCCCCCACATGCCCAGGTAGAAGATGAGGAAGAAGAGGAGGAACGGGAGACGGGCTCTGAACACGACGACTCCGGAATTCGAGATGAAGAAGATCCTATCACAGTCAGAGATCGACAGTCGCTCATCAATGTTGAGCACCCGTTTGGTCTGCGCATTTGGAAACCTGCTTTGTATAAGAAGTCCCGCTCCGTCACCCGTCATGCGGATGCTGCACTACACTCTGTTCCTTCTGCTCAAGCAGAGCGCCATCTCCTCCCGGGAAATATCTTCTGGGTTATCTGTTTTGGCTGGTGGCTTGCGTTGGCCTGCTTTTTCGTCTCTGCGGTGTTATTCTTCGTCCCACTCGGTGGCAGACGGTATGCTGTTCTTGTCTTTGGTTTGGGCTGGTATCTCGCATGGCCATTTGGTAAATATGTGGAAGGCGATGTTGAGGGCGATGAAGACGAGAGCACACTCCAACCAGAGGATGTTGAGCCCAGTGTCAGCACTAGCGCTGTGAATGGCAACACGCTAGCTGTCAGTGTCGACCCTGACAACGAACGAACACTCCTCCGCCCTTCACTTCCCTGCAAATCCTACGGAGCTGCCCGTAGCCCGACCAACTGCACACCTTACGAGAAGGTGTCCGCTGACTGGATGGGTAGAGCCCTCTTCTGGATCCTGTTCACAGTGCTCATTGCCCCCCTCCTTTTGCTCACATGTATTACCTGCTGGGCACTGATCATCACCGTCCCGATGGCCAAGCTCAACTGGGCTCTCATCAAATACATCTTTGCCTCGCCTACCCGCATACGTTTCTGTGCTGCGCCACTCATGCCTACAAATGCCGCCAAAACACCCCGCCTTACGGCTGGTCAGGTTGCTCCTTCTACTTCTGGCCATAAGAGCACAGTGTTATTGTGTGTCTATAGGGCCATTGGATGGCAATACTACAAATACACTGTCGGAGGTGTTAACATCATTTTTGTCAACCTCATGCCACTCGTGTTCTTCGTTATCTTCGATGGATTTGTGCTCAGGCCTATCGCTGAGGATCTAATAGACACAGGGAAGCATGTCCCACGCATCCTCGCCCTCCTTACGGCGCAAGCACTCATCTTTCTCATGAGTCTTGCGAGTATCATCCCCCTCTCTTACTTCATAGGTATGGCTGTGGCGAGCATCAGCGCCCAAAGCTCTATTGGTATGGGCGCCGTTATCAATGCCACCTTCGGCAGTGTTATCGAAGTCATACTCTATTCTATCGCGTTGACACAAGGCAAGGGTCGCCTCGTTGAAGGATCTATCGTGGGTTCTTTATTAGCGGGCGTACTGCTAATGCCTGGTATGAGTATGTGCGCGGGTGCGCTGAAGAAGAAAGAAATGAAGTTCAATGCAAAGAGTGCAGGGGTAACGAGCATGATGTTAATCATGGCGTTTATAGGAACATTGACGCCGACATTGTTTTATCAAACATATGGGAATGTACGCTCCTTACTCTCTTCGCACACACAGTTTATGCAACGCATACTGACCCTTTTTACAGTTTCAGCTAATCTGCAGTGGGTGTCCTGATGGCTCCACCCGTGGTTCCGAGTGGAAATGCGACCGGTGTTACTACCAACACCCGGACCCTGTTGGAGATCCATTTTATCAGTCTACTGTGAAGAGCCTCATGTATTTCTGTGCTGCCATCCTACTGTTTGTGCGTCCCCGCACCCATTTTGATGCCCAACAAACATATCTAACTACTCACTTTCTCTGCAGTCGTATTTGATAGGCCTGTGGTTTTCCCTCCGCACACACGCAACTCAAATATGGCAGAACCCGCAACAGCTCTTGCAGCCCCTTGAGCTTCCAACCACGAATCCGTCCCGTTTATCACTTTACCAACATCTCCGGCCTCACTCTACCGCCGCTACAGCTCCTGATTCACAGGTCCCACCCAATATTCGTGAGCCACGTGCGCGTCCTGATGATCATCGCGACCGAAAGCGGCCGGAGGACGACGTTAGACCCCAGACCCCCCTACGCCTTACCCCCACGACGGCAATGCATACGATCTCACCTACGTCCTCGGTTGCTCGTCGCGTCTCATATGCCACACACCTTCCTCCCCAAGGCGCCCAACCTCAAGCGCAATACGCACCTCTTATGGAGTCTGTTGATCTCGCCATCAGGTCTACGGGTGCCGTACCCACTTCCATGTCCACTGACGACTTCACCCGTGCCGTAGCAGTTGCAACTGTCAGCGCCCTCCGGCACCAGAACGCGCACACCCGAGCGGGCCGTGCGAGCGTCGTGGCTGAGGATGAACATGCGGCGGCGCATGGACATGAGGCACCTGAGTGGAGTCGTGTGACGAGTGCTGGTGTGCTGTTGGCGTGTACAGCCCTGTATGCCATCATTGCTGGTATGCCCAATTTTCCTGAACATTTCTCATGTGCTGATTGACTGGTGCACCAGAACTTCTCGTGACGGTTGTAGATGTTGTGCTAGAAGACTCCGTGATCGAAGAGAAGTTCTTGGGAATCACTTTGTTTGCCCTCGTACCCAATACGACCGAATTCATGAATGCCATCTCGTTTGCTCTGAATGGAAATATCTCGTTAAGGTGCTTCAGGATAGTCGTCACCCTCACGCCTGACCCGCTTATGATTCTTCTTCCGCAGCGTTGAGATTGGCTCTGCGTACGCCCTGCAAGTCTGTCTGCTCCAGATTCCAGCCATGGTTGCATTCTCCGCCTGGTATGCGCCCGAGAAAATGGGTGAGATCGCAAACGCATTTACGTGCGTATCGACACACTCTCGTTGTTGTAGATGTTAAAATCAAAGTCTTCTTCCAGGCTTGTATTCCCGCGTTGGGACGTCATCGCAATCATCTTGTCTGTCTTTTTGATGACGTACACCTACATCGAGGCCAAGAGTAACTACCATCGGGGAAGCATTCTCATCCTGAGGTAAGTATCAAGATCCCTCTGGGCCTCAGTGTTGTGTATTCATGGTGTTACAGCTACGTTGTCCTTGTTTCTGGATTTTATTTTGCGCCTGGCAACTCTTATGACGATGAAGAACTGATGACTGGAAATTTTGAGGCTCTTTCTGTCCTTTCGCGGCTATACACAATCATCTGGTCATAGGTAGACGGATGCACCTGTCTCCCCTACTTAATCATTCACTTGATATATAGTCATAGCTGCCGGTTGGCGCAGCCTATTAACTCAGCACTTGCACTCGCTAGATACCAATCACCAGCATGTTATTCATACGAAGAGTGATGCAGTTTTTGATGCCTAGTTGATCTACCTCTTCGTTAATGCATGCTTTGCATGCGCTCAAGCGCCTTCTGAATGTCATCCTCCGTTATTGTGAGCTTTTCAGGCTCACTCTCCCCATCCATAATCTGCTTTAGCTCCTTTGAGTCCCGCGGGTATTGCAAGAAACGCTCGAGGAAGTCGCCATCGAGGAACCCAAAGGATGACACCTCCGCGTCGCTGCGGCCCCTGACATTTTTCGGCGTGCGGTACCTATGCATCATATGAGCTGTATGACTATTAAACAATGACTCATGATGTACTTTGTGTGATTCGGTCCGTCATTTTTCTGTATGAAGTTAGATAGGTTGCGCCCAAGTCTGGTGAGGTCCAAAGCTAGGTCATTGGCAATGTCAATGATCACTCCGATAAGGCCTGACGACGTGAAGAACAACTGTTGTGGCTGCATCGAGGCATCGAGTGAAACTTCCTGAGACGACAGCGAGCCTAACGGATATGAGTACGGTGGGAAGTACGGTAAGAGGTACGCGTACCCGGCAAGAATTTGTTCACGAGGTCCCCGAGGAAGTAATTGCCGTCTTTTTCCAGGAGCTTCCGAGCGCCAGAATTCTGGAGACTAAACGTACAAAGATTATATTCGCTCTGAGAACAAGATGATAAATGTAAATCGTATCGTGAGCTGGTGGTGACTTACATTGGCACCAATAAACGTCGAGTCGCTCATATGCTCAACAGAGGTAGGCCACAATGCGCCATAGTCTCGTGCGATCAAGTACAGTCGATTGTCCTCAAGCCCCAACAATGTGATCGAGCTGATTGCATCTCCCAGCAGAATTTTGTTACCGCGAGATGAAAGACTTGTCACCAAATAGTTATGGTTCCAGATTGCTATCCTTTCCAACGTTGTATTTGCAGTCCCTGTGTCTATGTTGAACACAATGACCTGTGGGGTAAATGAGAGGCAGCTTATACAACGTATGGGTGAGTCATCACCGCGCTATTAACTGCCGCAACAATCATAGAATTCACGGAAGCCAAAGCGTAGGGGCATCCTTTGACGTCATGCGAGGCCACGACAGAGATGTTTACACGCGATGCCTTGGACATCGTCAATACAAAGATGCGTCCCTTGGAAGCTTCAGTGTCTTCATCTTCAAGTGTCACCGCTGATACACATAGATATGATGCGGAACCTGTTGTGAAGGGTAGAAGTGCTGTAGATTCCTCGCCTTGCTCCAAATTGAAGTGCCCAATCTCTGTCTAACGTCAAAAAATACCTCTCACAATGTTATAATGAACTCACTGTCAAATGTCGTGTCATCAAATATTTGTATGGAGCTTGTTACCTCCTCGATATCTCCAATGCGAGCAGGGCTTATGCGGCGACATGCAACGACAAAGGCAGTAAGTGCAGGGACATGCGTGATTCGTAAAGGATTGTCGAGTCCGAGAGGTATCTGAAAATCGAGCATCAGCTGAACTTCAACCAAATACGAGTATCCGACCCACCGAGCGAATGTGCAATTTCTCGAAGTTGTTCACGTTCCCAATGACTAGGCCATCAGAATTAGAGAGGATCACAGACAATGGGTAAGCCTTTGTGCTGAATCCAGCGGCGGCTGTGACATCCTAAGAACTAGTTGGTCACTAGATCACATTCTACGACCTGTTCACTAACCTTAAGTATAAGCGGTGAATACGTCAGCCTTTCTTTCTCCCAGAATAAGATGGTCGTCCGGCTGCCACATGCAAGCACTGTTTGTCGTGTACCGATCCTACATGGGCGCATTGATACCGGCAAACTTCCGATAGAGACCAGTTTTTGGTCCAGCAGCTGATCGTTTTTATACACAAATGACGCGATGGAGCCATCTGCTAGACCAATAAGTAGGTGTGGGTTTGTGCTTGACGCTGAAATATCCGATGTAAAATTGTACAGGAGCAGTGAGCGAGGCGTAGAGGAGAGCGCGAGAGTGCTTGCGATGGTGGGCATTGGACCATCTGCAGCTCTACGTACTAGGGAGAGTATCTCTACGTGGTTAGATGTCCAGAATCCAACCGCGATGGTGAGTGCGAAGTTCTTGGTTGGATCTTGTGGGATACATGAAACAGCTGAAATCTCTGCATCACGATTACGATGCACAAAATTGCGCTCTCTGCAATAATGCATGTCAGTCCATAAAGCCTTCAGCTGATAGTTTATGCTCACTTCTGCTTGACAAACCGATTTCCATCCAAGGTGAACAGCACTATCTTCCCCCAGTTTAGGGCAAGCACAACCTGGCTTGCATTAACGCTTGCAGCTACAATCTCTCGTCCTTTCCACTTCCCCTCCTCACCTGGATCTGCGAACTTGTCCAAGGTCCACGCTCCACCGACTCTCGTGTACCCTTGCAGGTGATAATCATACTCCAGTAATAGCAGGGCATTCGAAACAACCTGCACAACAAGCCCAGAGTCCGCATACTCAGTCCTGCCTTCCCGGTTTCGTGTGCATCGAACGATATTGGAAACTGTGATGGTAGGCAAATCGGTGATAAAACCAGAATTCTTATCGCGATCGACGCAGGAGATCGATGAAGCGTCATCAAAGCGAAATATGTGAGTTTCCTGAAGAGTCGACACAACGACGTGGGCATACTCGCTTGAGTTTAATCGTCAACGGTTCTTCCAGAGATCGGAAAGGAATGAAAACTTACGGCGAATGGTACTGCTCCTTTAACGGCCATACGTTGGTGACATTCCGGATCCCCCGAACAACTGCTCTCTCTGAAAAGTCAGCACCATGCCGTACAACCCTGATACTGCCCGTGCTTTTACCACCAGAACATGTTACAATTTCATTCTGGACCACTTTAGTTATGCAAGTAGTGGATAGCCATTTGGCTTACCTGTCCACTGCCATCTGTGTCAACCAAGATAGCGTCGAGTATCGGAGCGAGATTGTTGAAGGACTCAAGCTCAGTGAGATAACTCCCCTTTCCAACGACAACATAACCCTGTCCTCCATTTCTGCCCTGTCCTACCACAAGGGAGTTGAACGCATTTGGGCTAATAGTCAATGTGGCTTGCGAAACGGGCAATGTAGTGGTATCGAGCGAGGAAGATGGTGTAGTAGAAATTTGGAGTAATTGCGAGTTCCCAAAGTGGGAGCCAAGGTAGAAGACATGATTAGAAAGGTACGTTAACGTGGTAGGTGCAGATGCCTTAGTGAACGGAATCAACAAAAGGATGACCTGCAAGACTCTAGGGAACATACCTCTCCGAGTGCCAACAGGGTTAGCGTTGTTCCCCCAGCAAGGTTTAGCGAAAGTAATGCGAGCTTTCCATACCGGTCGCCGATCAAGTACCTTCGTCTCTTGTCGTCAACATGACACCACCTGCAATAGTGATTCAGTAATATATGAGTGCAATAAACGTAACTCACGCAGTAACTTCTGACCATGGCCATTCTACTTCAGCTCTAGGTTTCCTCTTCTTCAACTCTTTCTCTTCAATACTTGTTTCTGCATCCCTAATGACCCTCTTCTTATCAGCACGATTTTTCTTCCCTTCCCTCTTCGCCTGGATATCGCTGCTAACAAAATCATACAACATAATCTTACGCCCTCCCATGATGAGGAGTCCGCCTTCAAAATCATCGTCATCTCCCTCATAGGAAGGAATGTGTACGATAACGGGTGTTCCATCGTCGTCCATGGCGGTGCTAAATAGCTTGCCTGAGACAAGGAGCGAAGGAAGGAGTGGTGAGGGTGATGGGGAAAGCTGGAGGTCCTCTATGGAAAGGTCACGAGTAAGAAGCTGGAGGCGTTGTTGGTAGTCGATGTGCATCATTGCAAGGGTGTATATGTCACGGGATGTTGATACAAAGGTGATATCCAGGAGGTTGAGCTCGGTTATTCTAACGATGGATACGTGAGAGCTCGCAATAGTGCAAATAGTGATATAACATACGAGGCATCAAACTCACGGTCATATCCTCCGTTTTCGTCGAGTACCACGACCTTGAGCTTACCCATATATGCACTCGCAACAGCTACATCCCCTGACGGATCGACGAGGAGCGTGTGGCAGAATTCTGCCGGGCGAGCACTGCGTTCAGATAATGAGAGATATTTGGTGACTTTGAGTTCCGTCGATCCTGTGCCATTCAGAGTGAAAGATAGGAATATGAGCTCCGGCTCTGGATGATCGGTAAGCGCGAGCAGGCTGAGACTGCCTCTGCTCTAGTCCCACACAAGTCTCAGTGCGGAACCGTAGATATTTTTGCCCGTTGCTCACCACGACTGGAACAGCTCTGATAACCCTTACTCTTCCCCAGATATCAATACCCTGTTCATGACGAAGCCCTTCTGGAAGTAGGGAATAGATGTCGAGTCTGTTTAGCTTGGCGACGACGAGATACTCGGAGGCCTGTTCATCTGCTAGCCTAAATCTGAGTGAATCTACGACAGACGACGCCGAGTGAAAGGTAGAAACAACCTTCATGTTTTCGAAGGTGAGACGTTGGAAGCGTAGCGCCTTACCGACAGTACACCAGCACAGCCACTAATATTAGCCATGACGTTGAATAAGCTCCTTGAAGCCTTAAGCGCGCGCTTCATTGACCATAAAACAAAGGTTGATCAAAGATAATGTATCATGAATATCTTAAGGGGTCATTTGCATGTACTACCTTCCGAAAAAACTTCGGACCACCAATGTAACTGCACTACCTGCGACAGCGCTGCCCACAACAAGCAGTGCCTCCCGGCCTTGAATAGCTTTTGGTATAGGAT
>Ga0153978_1000476_pt1 | contig 10663 bp, 9 predicted proteins | sample TSGA062MetaG_FD_104749 | JGI IMG/M metagenome (GOLD analysis project Ga0153978, IMG submission 104749) | Attine ant fungus gardens microbial communities from Georgia, USA - TSGA062 MetaG | ecosystem: Host-associated > Fungi > Mycelium > Unclassified | place: USA: Georgia, Yuchi Wildlife...
CACCATTTCGTATACATGATTCACAGCATAGTGGACAAAGCTCCACCCCGTCCATGAGCCCCCAACCAGTTCAAGACGGTGGCGTGCAGCGGATATGATTCGAGTTGCGGGTAGTATGGCATAACCGAGTCAGACTCGGCAATCTGGATGTGCACGTGTACCAATGTGTGGCCGTGTTTACACTCCAAGAGTGCAAAACATACCTGTTAGTAGACGTTGAGTCTACAGACCACATCTTGTTCATAATGTCCATCCCTCTGGCAAGGCTCAGTTGCCATGGGATGCGCTCCGTGCCACGGATATCCCATAGGATGGTCTTGAACACCAGACAAAGTTCAAATTCAGCTGTCTCTGAGGCAGCAAAGCAAAATATCACCTGGCCGGAGTACCTCGAGATTCGGAGAAGTAAACGAAAATGGGAAACTGTGAGTTCATTAGAATCCATACTCGCACTTGCTCAAACATGCATAGGCCACTACCATTCCAGCATGTATTCTTGGATTTGCCGGAGGGATTGCTTACTTTGGTTCTCTGGAAACTGACGCTACGAAGCCTATCATGGTGCGCAATTACCTGTCATACATTTGCCCACCGGACTCATAGTACTCTAGGGCATAGATCCACTGTTCTTTTATGCTGGTTGCACATTCGCATGCATGGGTGCGTCACGTTGCATACACGAGCGGGACCTGAATCTAACATAGTGCAGGGCTCGGATATCTCATCGGCCCTACTATCGGGGCTGCGGGTTGGAGACTGACTCACCGTCGCGCAATGAACCTCATAGAAGCCAAAGACCGTGAATTCCACCAACGCATAGTGAAGAATCGCGTTGATCCCACAGCGCAAAGCGCCACGAACCCCGTGCCAGATTTCTATGGTAAGTCTCGCCACACGAATATCGATCGTTAAACCGTATCCCATGCTCATGACGCCACAGGAGAAAAAATTGGATCTCTTCACCAATATCGACAGGTGGGCAGCCTCTTAGCCTTCTTTGCTGTATCTTACTATTCTCCTACAGTGGTTGCGTGACCAAGCTAGGTTTAGACGGAAGGCACGGTTCGCGGAGGAATGAAGTGTCCTCACTGTCGATTACCTTGACACTATCTATCCTCCATTTAGCCATGTCCTGGTATTTGCATTTCGACAGACACCATCGGCACTTACTGTTTCGTAGATGACTGTCAGTGTTATCCAGAATTATAAATTAAACAGTGTTATACAAAAACTGATGTAAAAGGGACGCAGTAAGCGTAACGGCGAGGTTCTAGTTGTATCCAAATAGGTATGGAAGGGAATACCCAGACCCAAAGCATGCAGCGGCTTGAAGCTAATGGACACTGCAGCGAAATCCTGGAGGCCGTAGAATAGCACCGCGTTCGGCATCTTCTATCTCAGATGGTCGGAATCATGCACATGGTCAGTGCAGCCCCTCAAACTTCCAAATCTCGTTTTCCCTTCTCTTTCGTCCAAATGCCTCTGACTTGATATCCACTCACAGAAAGAGCGTAAGGCTGAGGGGAGGAAGGAGATAAAAGGCTGGTAGCCATCTCGATGTCAGGCGCGGTGGACGACTTTGGAGGGGCAGACTTGGATCGAGAATCAGCAAAGGAATCTTGAGATAGTTTAGAGACAAGCGTTGGCGGCGGGGAACGCGAGCGCTTGGGAGGGGGTGGCTCGAAGCCGTCTCTTACGGGCTCAGGACCACTAATGGAGCGAATTTGAGGTGTCCAAGCAACACCAGGGGGGGCTGCTACAGTGTCAAGAAATAAATGAACGGTCTTTGACGGTGCAAGCCATGTGTCCTTTTGTCGTTCTAAATCTCCCTTGTCAGAGATGCTAGCAGCTCCCCGAGTCGATCTTCTTCGCCATAATCGCAAACGCCAGAAGGCCATGCCTAATAGACACGAAGCTCTAGTTACATAGCGCGGAGGCTACTTGTAACATACCAAGGATGACAAGCGCAAGGATTGACAATGCAGTCGCAAGGGCTTGACTAGAAGCGGGAAAGCCATTCGAACTTGGAGAGCCCACGTGAGGAGACTCAGGTAGGGAAGATAATATCGATACGAAAGAAGTGCTAGCGCTAGCGCTAGAATCACGGCGTTGAAAGAAATGGGCGATCCTGCGCTCATCCTCCACGAGACGCATAGGCCCGGGGTAAACCATGAAGAAGGCTTCGAAAGAAATGAAGATAGACTCGGAATGAAAAGAAGAGAAAGAAGAATGAATGAATTCCTTACCTTCGATCTGATGTATGATATAACCTGTCTAACAGCAGTGGTGAGTCTAGAATCGGTCCTTTGGCAACGATCTGGCACCGCTGGTGTGATTGCCGACACTATACTCTAAGTTACTGGTAGCACTGCCAGTCTGTTCGTCATGATGGTGCCTGGTTCCTAGGTGCCCAGATGCCGCCCACCAGCTTTGCCCCAGAGTGGGGTGGACGCTGATTTAGTCATAAGCACCCCTGGGCACCCTTGGGCGCTTGAGCCATGGCCAACGAACCTCGATGAACTAAGACTCAAGAAATGGCCACTGAACCTGTAACTTCCTACTAGTATATGGTTTTCACGATAGCTGTCCGTTGGAGATGATGGGAATAAGAACGTTGATGCCAGCTCAGCATCGTGAACACGTGATCTGGTTCAGGATTCTATTTCAAAGTTCATGCGATATATATAACTCCCTTGTCTCATTATTGGGTTGTTGTGCGTCAGATGAACAACAAGGTATACCTGGGTGAGTAAATGAAAATAACTACATTACTATTTTATCATGGATCCTGTGACAGGCGAACCGGAGGAGGTTAAGACTAGATCAAATCTACCAGTTGATTCGATACAGCTCTATGTAGTGAGCGAGCCCCTTCCGATGGAAAATAACTCGGTAGCACTTTCATCACGATGGCCTCCACATCACGAGGGGACAACGTCTTTGCGGCATTGCTAGCAAGGGAGTATACCGCTTCAGCTGCGATCGCCATTTTTTCCTCCGTAGTAAATGGGAGAAAAGGCAACACAGCGGTGACACGGGACAGAAGCGAAGCCTGCAACCAACCAGGTATTGAGAGTTTTGCTGAGCGTTTGTTTTCAAATACTTACTCCGAGGCTTTGCGAGACATGAGGTCTTGCAAGATCCATGAGTTCTCGGTACTCTTCTCGAGTAATGGATTTACTTGGGTCGGGTCGAGAATCACAGTATTCCAACACAAGGTTGTGGCCTATATTGGACGTTCCGAGCCAGATCACGCTTCTGACGTCGACATGTTGCTTTCCAGCTTCAAGAGAGCAACGGCCTAGCAAAGAGCTGAAGCAGGGACCATACACAAACTATATTCACTCACCAAGCTCCCAGGGCATGAGAAGAGAGTATAATGCCTTTGGATCTTCCACTTTCTCAATCTCCTGAGCTGGGGTGAGTCAGTGTCGCAGGAAAAGGCTGAAAGAACGTACGTCTAGCACGACTACGCATCGTTTGCCTTCATTATTAAGCAGAAATTGGGCCAAAGTATCCGAAGAAGGTTCCTTTACAGATACATCAAGGTACGTTTAATCAACTGAGATAATATGTAACAAACCTCATATGGACTCATGGAGTACGACTGCCACAGATTGTGTGTCGAGCGCAAGGTGGTCATGTTGACAGTATGTGTGGGAACATTCAAAAGATCTCCAACTGCAAGATAAACGTAAGTCGATGAGTTTGGGTAGGAGAAAGAAGCACAGACATTTACGGGCGAGTAAGCTCTTTCCATGACCACTCGGACCTAGAAAAGACATATAATTATGCACCTGACACTTCGGCTTGAAAACACACCGCAAAGTAAAACCACGATGGGAGCCACCGATAGTCGTTGAGAGTGCATACTCAAGACCCTGAATAGTTGCTCTAATACCCAGTCTTGACCAATGAGATCGTATCGAACTCTTGTCAGGGGCCGGAAGAATGAACGATGGATAAGTTGGGATGTCTGTCGGGTATGCACCGTATCTGCTACGGTGACATAGTATCTAATCATCAAGTGAGTATAGTGGGATAAAAGGCTGGTAAGACAACACACCTCGTAGCAGGGTCCATTCCTTCCGGAGTAGTCTCTGCAGGCGGTGAATGTGAGTCCAGAACCTTCTGACCTCCCTCCGATGATGGATTAAGGCTTCGATTCCGTAACGCCGATGGGTCTGCGCCATAAGCTAGCAGAGCTTTGACGATCTCATTCTTGTGCGATAGTTGGCCATTGGTCAACGTGAATGCTAGGGCGGACTGGGGCCCAACTTGGTCGTTTGGCCCAGCTTCGCCACTCTCAAGCACCTGCCGTACTTGATTAACATCATCACTCGCAATGGCAAACAGAAGCGTCGGCTTCGGCATAGCTATGGCATGGGCCGGAGCTTCTACGATGGACAGGGGCCGTGAAGGGAGGGTGACGGGGTAACCGATTGTGATATCACATTCGTCGGCATCTTCCTCTACATTGTCGCAAGCTATGGACAATCTCCGTGATGAACGTTGAAACGACTGGCTAGAATCATGATATCCTTCTGGACAATGTGACTCGTGCCGTGATGAGGCCTGTTGAACCGGTGCAGGCTGTAACTGGGATACCCTCTTCTCAGAATGAAACCGAGGCGAAGGAGAGTATGTAGATGCGAGTGATGATAATGAATTGTCGTGAACGGGCGTGAAGGTATTGTGAATATGCTCGGGTATGCTCGATAAACATGGTGAAGGTAGCTGCTCCACAGAAAATTAGAATAAAATCAAGGGAGAAAAAACATATTTACGTACCAGCGAATTAAGCGATAACGAGGTACTAGATGATACAGTGGGCGACTCAGGTGAAGACGAGTAGAAGATATGATCTGCATAGAAGAAGGCAATAGGCACTGCAGTCACTGAAAGGTATTTGAAAAACTTACCAGATAATATACTAGTTGTGGCGGACAATGGCGATGATGCAGAAGACCTCTCATTAAGCAGACTAGACTGAATGTACACGTGCCATCAGTGGAGATGTGCGGCGATCTCATATTAGCAACTCACCAGCCTAAGAGGTTTTAATCTAATGGTGGATGATTCGGCTTGTGGTTCAATGGGAGATATGAACCTGTCGCCCGATGGCGAGTTTAGGGAGTACAAGCTGAGTTGCTGCGAGGCGGTGCCCAAACTGGTGGCACCACTCCCTCGTCTTGCTGTTGGATTGGAGGGGGATGCGGTCTGTGCACCTTGCAATAACTTTCTGGCGGCAAACTACAGACGTTTCAGTGATTATCTCTAAGATAAGGACACTTTATAGCCTACCTGTGGATTGAAACGTCGGAAACCGAACGGCACCTTTGTGCTTCCTCCTTTCTGTGATCGAAGGCTTGATATTACTGGAGCCGATGCGGAGGAAACGTCTGTTCTAGCAGAATCTGCACCAGGAGAGGAGAACCATCGCCTTGTATCATGTCCACTCGACAGGGACAAAATGAGCGGCAGACTCTGAGCGGTGGAGGGAGAAGATGACTTAGTCCGACAGGATGATGGAATGCGTATTGTGAGGTTCGGAGGGGCCTTCGTCTTAACTGACACAGGTGAACATTCATTCTCGTGACCATAGACCGTTGACTCGGGAGGGGGTGTCACATGTATATTCTGGGGTTCCTCAGTCTCAACGGCCAGTTCCACAATAGAAGCATCCGTACTCGATTCAGTAGGTAGCGTATCCACATAATTGAGCGGCTGCATGAAGTCTGGATGATCCGGGTCGAGATCAGTGTGAGGGGAATTTGCAGAGATGGAGGCTACGGGTGAGGCAGGAAAATAGGGAGCACTTGGAGAGTGTGAATTGGGCTTCACAGTGACGTCTGAGGTGGCACGACTCCTTTGCACAAATTCAGCGGTCTGGTGAGGTGGCGACGGGGTTGGAAAGTCATCATGACGGGGTGGTATTGGTCCTGTAGTGGTCGCCGACAGAGTATCTGCAAGATCCAAAGGGTCTGGGGTATGGTCGTGGACGTGAGTTATCTGCGTATCGTGTTTTCCCTGAATTAAAGACGCATCTGTGTCATGTCGTTCGATGGCTTGCACGGCAGGTGACGTCAAGGTAGCTGGTGAAAACACTATCTCTTTCTTTGACCAACACTCCGAAATGCTAGATTGATCGCGAAGCGCATCATCCTTGCCATCCTCGACAGAGCTTGCACTTGTGTCCTCCATGGCAGACGGTACATCTTCCTCACCACTCCAACGACGAAGGTTGACAGGGGAGTCACCCAAGTCGGGATCCAAAACCATGCACGCGTCAGCCTCATCGGGAACAAATTCTGCGTTACCAGATAAAGACGTCACAGGAGAAATTGCAGACATGTGTAATGCCTGCTGAACATCAGCATCCAGAGCGGTGCGCCATGTGGCTCCAGGGTCTGTAGTCTGAACATCTTTACCATCTCCAGTTGGGTCTAGAATATGTACATCGTCCACAGGAGCCGACATCTCATCGGAAAGGGAAAACACATGACCAATATGTGCTAGAAGTTCCGGAGTGATCTTTGGCCGCTCGCGGGAACCAGTGAAAAACATTTCGCTGTTTTCTTTGACGACGCTTGTACAAATTGATGCAGAGGGCGGAATGGGGGATTGTGCAAGAGTACTCTCTGGTGTCAAAGGAGGGTGAAAGGGAGCATTTTCTTGACTCGTATCGTCAACTGTATAGTCGCATTCAACGGAGAAGATGGATGTATTCGGAGATGAACAGCCGGATGGGAAGACGCCTATAGCCTCGCTTTCATTCCCGGATGACGAAACCGAAGAAGGAGTTATAACATCCTCAGCTCGGCTGCCGGTAAACACAATGTCAAATGGAGCAAGTTCAGATGAAGGAGAGGGCGGAAGAATGCAGGACCCAATCTCAACCGGGGTCACTTCTTGGAATGAGGGAATGTTTTTGACGAAGGATGGACGGACCGTTGGCGGAGAAGGTTGGGATCCTAGTGGTTCCGCTGAAGAATGTACATTGTTATCATCGGGCGCGGAAAGGCATTGATGTGGTAATGCTTCCACAGTGCCATCCGGAGAACTTGAGGATGACACTGCCACCTTCTCAGCAAGGCGAATAGTGGGAGAATCAGATTCTTCCTCTTCGTCAAATTCATGCGAAAATTCGTGGGCATCAAGAATAGAGGAAGTCGGGAATGTATCATCGTAGCGCTCTTCGACCGCTATTGATTGGCGGGGTGAAGGCCTGACAGCGCGAACATCATATGACACGCGCCTATTCTGTAATGAAGGCACAGACAAACATGGAAGTGGACCTGAATCAAATGCAATGCTATTACGCATGACGTGAGGTGGTGAACGCGCGAGTAGTGTCGGTCCCGTCCAGCTGTCGGCATAGCCTGAATCAATAGAGTCTTCCCGCTTCGGTGGAGTGCCGCGAACTGGGAAAGGTTGCAAGCCGGCAGAAAGGTTGACAGGGGATAGAAGGTCGTTGGTGACTTCTTGTCCTGAGTCATCTAAAGCATCCTCCGTGAAGCCACGAGGACGTGCAAGGAGTGAGAAGGCAGAACTGGTAGTACTCGTATTAGAAAACCTAGAAAGCAGACTTGGGGATCGCAAGGCGGTCATTGCGACGGATGCTTCCTGTGCCTCTTCATGCTCTAGATTTTGTTCCTCAACTCCATCATCATGATCCACCACATACTGAGAAAATGAATCCCAAAGTTCGCCGTCATTGTGAGAGTCAATGCCATGTGTAATGATCTCCCGCGTCTCTTCGACATCCCGAGGTGTCTCGATAATCGAAGAGTCCTGGTGGTGGTGGCATAAATCTGAGCACTCTCCTAGCGTTGAAGCTTCCGCGAAAGAAGTACTTGCGGAAATATCTACTGGATGAAGGGTCTTGTGCTGTTCTTGTGAGCTACGGTTGAATTCAACTAGGGTGGTGTCTGAAAAATCATCCTTGGTGTGAACAGGCGAAGGTACGAGTGTTTGGTCGTCCTGAGCAGTTGGGCCGATGATATCTTGAAGAACGGAAAGTAAGCCAGAATAGCGAGAAGCGTCATCGGTTGGGCTGGAAAGTTGAATGGAACGCGGACTCGCAGAGTTGACCACGACGGAGGGAGGATTTAAAATGAACTTCGGAGGGAAAAAAACGCGGGACCCAACAGGTTGCGCGTCGACGAGCGACTGATCTACAGCACTCTTTACTTTGATATCGTGAAGGAAATTGCACGAGTCTGCAAACAGACAGCGTCCTTGGGAGAAAAACGGACATGGCCGCGCTGAAAAAATGAGAGTTAAAACACGTTCGGAGGATGCTAGCTAGTCAACAAACATTTCTGGCGCCAAGGAGGGTCATGGACCGGCATTCCAGTGATTCATTGAATAACTTGAACGGGTGTGGGGGAATTTGAAGCTGCTTCCGTTTGATTTCGGAGCCAAAACAGCATCCGGACTCGGACCCCAGATACCATCCAATGCCGCCTCGTCTTCGTCTTACCCTCTTCACTGGTCCCAACTGTTCCCTTTGCGACGTCAGTTCTCTTCTTTTAAACAGGACAAACTTCCTCTAATCATCCAGCCAGGTCGCAAAATCAGAACTAGCCAAAGTCAGGCAGTCAGTACGTACCCCACTCTCGATTTCCTCTCTGGTGAAGGCGCTGACTGCTGTTCGGCAGTATCAATTCGACCTCGAAACGGTCAATATACACGATAAAGGCCAGGAAAAGTGGAAGAAAAAATACGTCTACTGGATTCCTGCACTCCACCTGGATGGAAAGGAAATAGCAAAGGGTCGCTGGGACGCATCTAACGTACTCGAGTCCATGAGACAGCGGAATGCAGCATTGTCAGGAGAGTTGTCCAAAAAGTAGTCCATGCGCGTCTAATACCGCCCCAAACTACTACATTGATACCTCTGGCTCAGCTGTACTTCAAGAATTCCATTTTTACTTTTATGACAGGCACACCTCAAGTATCCTAGGCGAAACTCGCCGTCCACTTCCTGAGCCTCTTGTCAATGATTCACGATATTGCTTTAATTGTGGCTCACCTGATCACACCATTTCATCCTGTCCTGAACCTCATAATCGCCCCCTCATCACGCTCTCCCGCCAGCTTTTCAATTTCTTGCATCCTGACAGTCAAATCGGCGAGTCGGGCAGGTTTCATGTCGTCGAAGCTTGGAAGCAGCAACGACTTGAATGGTTGGACTTTTTCCAGCCCGGAGAGGTTGTTGGCCACATCCTGCGAGAAGCTTTAGGCTTGCAGCACGGAGACTCAGGTGATCATTGTCCATGGTTACATAACATGTCACGCTGGGGCTATCCTGTAGGATGGATTGGCGATACTGATCCGAGGGATGCCGTTCGCCGAAGGATTTTGGAAGGTTTCCGCACTGCTGCACATGAGAGCCCATCTGAGGACGCCGACCACTCTTTCTTTATATTCAGTGACGAACAGGACCACGAGGTGATGAATTTAACTCTTCCAACATCATCTTGCCCCAATCGACGGGGAGACGAAACATCAACCAGCCATGATACTTCATCTGCAGATTCTGACTCCGGGCTTCCCTCACCCACACTCCGTAGATGGGCAATATACCCGGCTACTTATTTCTCCTCGGAACGACTTACTGTTTACAATGGAATCCCACTCACGCCATCGACCATTGCAATTGCTCGTCCTGGCAATACCTTTACTGCAGAAAGAAAGGCCCTTTGGCAGCAAATTATCTCCGAATCCCACGTTAGAGTGCCTCCCTGGAGGTTAGCTGGAATCTTGCAGTCGCACGACGAGCGCCAATCACCTCCACCCACTTCCAGCCTTCTACTACCGCCGCCTCCGCCTCCATTTCCCCCGCCTCCGTTGCCACCGCCTCCGTGTCCGTATCAATTTGTTACAGCTGCAAAACCTGATGACCCAAATGACAGCGAGATGGACATGGAATTGTCGGACGATGAATAACACACTTCTCTTAATTCGATCAGACGTAGGAAGGGTCACTTCAAACAGGATGGCTTTTGTTATGCAGGCCACTATTGGCTAATTTGTATCTAAGTTTTAATCGTTCAGTAGCGTCTTTCCGACCAGCTCTGTTTTTGTGCTTCAATCTTACACTTAGTGCAGAATGGTTTTTACTTTCCTGAGTGGGGAAAGAAAAGCTGAAGACGGCAGGCTCGAGTATGCGGCACTGAGGTGCGAAGACAAGAGACACCACGTGCCGCACAGCCGCTGGCGCAAAGTCTTCAGAATAGATCATCATGCCAGTGATCAACATGTGTAGTTCCCAGCACCAAAACTCATGTCGGTCCATTTCCTCCACCATCGTCTTCTCCTCCGACAGCCCAACTTTCTTGGACCTTGATCTCCCTTCTAACTTTTGTGCGTCCGTCATGCGATATTTATTATTCGTACTCATGAGCTTAAACCACTTACACAGCACTTTCTCGGGTTTCTCACAAATCTGTCTCGCGATTCATCATCAACCTCTATCAATGAGCTCCATAGATCAATGTCAGTATCACTCGTTCTGTCTCTGGTTTTTGCAACAACTCCTGATGATGTTTGATTAGTTCAACGGATCTGGGACAAGCTGGCTTCTCTCGCCGTCGTGGGGGCAGAGTATAACTCCCGTGAACGCCTGCCTCATCCGAAATGTCTGAAAGGGACACGA
>Ga0153978_1000477_pt1 | contig 10657 bp, 14 predicted proteins | sample TSGA062MetaG_FD_104749 | JGI IMG/M metagenome (GOLD analysis project Ga0153978, IMG submission 104749) | Attine ant fungus gardens microbial communities from Georgia, USA - TSGA062 MetaG | ecosystem: Host-associated > Fungi > Mycelium > Unclassified | place: USA: Georgia, Yuchi Wildlife...
CATCAGTAGACCCTTGTTCATCGCCTCTGCCACATCCTATGAACGCGCATTAGTCACCCAACGGGAAAAAAATCATCGAGGGAAATGACGTGGACGCACACCGAGATCCCACGGGTTCACTTGCAGCGCATCAGACATGTGCTGGCTGATACCCATGAACTCGCTCAAGACGAGGGGAGAACGCTTAGTGCGCTCCTGCGCGATCACGAACTCCATCGAGGTCGTGTTCATCCCGTCCCTGAGGGGCGTGATCACTCCAAGGTCTGCAGCACTCAGCAACGCGTAAAATTCATCCTTTCTGAGGGTTTGGTGGCTGTGAGGAACAAGAGATGAGGTATGTCGGATGCGATAGAGAATCGCACACGCACTAGTGGTGAACGGGTATGAAATCTAGGCTCCCATACTCTCCATTGATATGCGCGACGAGTTCCGAAACTTGACGCTCAAGCTTCGGGGAGTCTGTTAAAGCGGGGGAAGTCACCTGCCAACATCCGTCAGTTCTTCCATTTCTATTGCGTGGTATTCGCGTAGGGCACACCTGTATCAGCACAACCTTGCGCTGCCACTCTGGGTAATCATGCAGGAGCTTCTCGAATGCGCGGAGCTGGCGTTTTAGAGGGCAGTTAAAATGTAGAGGATGGTGCAAGAAAACTAGCGAGTACCTTTTGTAACACGCCTTTGACAACATCCAGCTTGTCTCGCCCCACGATAATCTTTTTGTCTGGGTAGAGCGCGCGGAGGGCCTCGAGTTTTGGTTGGATGCCTGGGCGGAGGCTGGATGGCACAATAAGTCAGTATAAACTATAAACGTTGAGTTGACGCGAAAACTCAAGTGAGGAACACGATTGCAGGCACAAGAGGGGACAAAAGTGAATGGCAACACTCACGTGTCTCTCGCGACTCTCTCCGCATCCACGCCAACCGGGCAATGGGTTACAGTAGCGACATGGCCTTGCACATCGATCCCCACATACTTCTCCGAGCCAGCGGTGCCCTTACCGCGAGAGAAGCTCGTCCCACGCTCGATCGTCGCGCTGCGCGACGGGTTCGTGGACGGTGTTTGAACAACACGACTAGTAGTCTCGTAGCCGCATACGCGCACGCAGGTGGAGGTGAAGTGGCGTGTGTAGGAGTAGGTCTGGAAACAGACGAGGTTGGCACCAAGCATGCCGTCCAAAATTTCTTTACGACCTGCGGTGTTTCCTTAGCATCTTTTGTGAGTGTATTGGGGTGGTACCTACGGGGTAGGCATCTGAACACTTCAGAGCTGGGGAAAGGCGTGTGTATGAAGAGACCGATAACGCTACATACGACGGCGCATCAGTATGACCGCCTCGTCGGTGAATAATGACTGACATATCGCCACTGTTCTCGCTTCCAACGCCACTCACCGCACCCGCATGGATTGCATTTCTGAGCATGCGGGGGACCAACAAAAGATGGTAATCATGCACCCAGACGAGGTCTCCAGGCTGGAGCACCGATGCGAGGCGCGTTGCGAATGCTTGATTGGCCTGTATGCATGATGTGAATGTAACATCACGATGATAGAAATGAATGGAAACATACCTGCTCATAATACTCATAATTTGCATCGGCGCTCGCGTATTCAGTAGCGACGTCTTGCCAGAGAAGATAATGAAATAGGGGCCATAGAGCTGTGTGCGTGGATTCAGAAGGTAAAAGGCAAAAGCGCCGCGGTATGATCGGGGGTATTAGAAAAGAAAGCTGAGAAGATGAATACAACTTGATCGGGAAGGAAGTCGACGATGCAAATTGACAAAGACACCAACGACGCAATAAAAAACTGAATAGCAAGGACAAGATCGGAAGGAGATAGATGACACGAAGGAGACCGGAGACCCGGACGAGAACAGAAAGAGAAGAATGGCGAAGAAAACAAGGGCAAGGAACAGATTGGGCGATCCCTCATCGGATATGAAGATGATGCTAATCAGAAAGCCAAACAAGTGAAATGTGCTGGCAGCGGGATGCAGATCAAGAAGAGGGCAGTGCCTGATATGGAAAGTGCGAGCCAGAAAAAAGGGTATTTTAATTTTCGGGTAGATAATGGAAGCGAAGCAGGAAGATGATGGAAGATGTGACCCACTTTGTTTGCAATAACCATCATAGTGACCGTGAGCAACCTTGTCCTCCATCCAGACAGGAACATAGGTGATGGGTTTTCCGTTATCATGGTCGCCATTGAGACCGTTCTTGTCGATGTAGTGAGAAAGGTCTTCCTCGAGCGCGGCTTTGTCCTCGAGCGAGATGCGGGAAGAGGGAATGCGGTCGCGTGGAGCAGGAACACGCTCGCCCGTGGAAGGGTTGACATCAGCTGTGGAGACATGTCAACAGTCATGATATGGGCGTGGAGTGACGCTGACCATCTGTGGAGGAAGCACCATCGGGAGCCGATGCAGGGGAGAGAATGTCTCCTGTCCAACCAACAATAAGCTGTTCATGGGTCTCGCTGAGACTACGGATGCCGCTGGTCATGGCACTGTGTCCATAGCGTGGAGAGAGTTTCCAACGTGGGGTATGTGGCACAGGGAGTGTTCCATTGACGGGGACTGGGAGTTCTTCGGTTGGACTGGGTGGGACGTCAGAAGGGACGTGGGGAGGAGTCGGGGGCGGACTGAGGACGCCATCGCGAGTAGGAGAAGAAGCAAGGGTACAGATGAGAGGAAGATAGTGAGATACATGGATGATGCGACCGGAGAGGTGGACGCCGTTTGCCTTGTGACGTGCCTCAATGGCGCGTACATGGTCACGGACGGCGGAGAGGGATATGTCGTCGCCTGCGCGGGTGTATGGTTCTGCGAAAGTGTCCATTAGAAGAATTGATTATGATGGAGTCGTATGAGAGCTTATAAAGTATAATAGAAGTGATTATCGGATGGAGCAAAAACCTAACGAGTGTGCTGGATTAGGATTCCGGTTCAAGTGACGTGGTTCCTCAAAGTACCTGCTAATACCCACGAACCCGGCGGAGGAACTCCGACCTGCGCCTTCACACTATTCAACCCTTCATCCTCCCTTCTATCTTATCTCATTACATAACTCCCGGTCCGCCTTCAACGTTGTCAACTTCAATGATTTTCGTCGCCCAGGCTAAACTTTTCGATCGAGCCCCGCTGGCTTACCGTAGAAAAGATGCGCTCTTGATGAACCGATGTCACAGTCAGGCACATATTCAGTCCGGCTATCGTCCCGTGTACAAGCCAGGATTCATTCTTTACACCCGCGCACTTCTTCACTTGTACGATCTGCAGACCCTGTGGTGTGCCTAGAACCCAGTGCTGACGTACCTGTTGTAACCTGCAGCAATCCGTCACTCATTAAATTGCGATTTCTGTTCACAGTCGGTTTTTCGGGACACCTATCCAGAACAACAAAGGGCGACGGCTCTCGTGTAACGATAGTAATACGTCTCGCAAGCAAACGTGCAACAAGTTTAACATTTACTTACTTCTCATTGCAATCCAAATTGGATGTAAATAACTAGCTTCCTCATGTCGGCGCGCCGTGCTATGTTACACTGTATGTGCGCTTCAACGTAGTTGATGGGATTGAGAGACGAGGTAACCAATCCACTCTGTCTTTACCGTTCATTGGTGTTTGTATTCCTCACACAGATACTCTTTCCTTTTCGGTTCCCCGTCTACCACGGACTACTCTTCAGCCTCAAGACATCTCTAGTCAACCTTTGATATTTTTGGCTACTCGACAAGTTAGCACAAAAGTAGCCATCGTGGCAAATCGCCGGCCCGAGCTATCTTAAAGCAGCGTTTGGCTACTGCTTCTTCACCAATTGTGGTTCATGGGGAGATGAACCAAACTAAGACGAATCATATAAGAAGCAAGACGCGATACACCATCTTGGCGACTCTTCTGAGCATCCAATTCTTAAAGCATGTGTTATGGAGACGGACACGCCCACACATGAGGCATCTAGCTTGAGCCGTTCCGAATGCAGCTTTTCCCGCGTTATACGTGATGGAAGGCACCAAGGGTGCTCGTCCAGCGAATTTTCTGCACGTGGCCGCAACTTTTTTCTTCTTGCGTATGTCAGGACTGAGGTCTCTGGCAAGGCCCACGGCCATGATAGACGCATCTATTGAAAGTGACCGTGACGTGTACAGCTCGGCGCTGAACAAAGATCCTAAACATTTTGCCTCGTTTCGCATTCGTTTCTGGAGGAAATCTAGGCAGTATGAGCCCTTGACCTTGAAACTGCCAAGTAAGCGGTCGAATTGCACAATAACGGCGACTAGTGCGTCGGCCCCCAATTTATGTGGTGGCGCTGTCCCGGATCTTCCCTACTACTGCATTCCTGTATAGATTTTCAAGATCTCGATGTCATCTGGCATCGGATGTTGACGCGATACACAAAATACAAAGCGATAGGAAGAAATAATGCGCTGGCAAAGACGGTCGATAGCTGGGTGCAATATAGGCGTAGCGGTGGAGAAGTATGCAAATACGAGTCGTACAGTAAATAAGCAACAAGGAGTAGACTGAATCGGTAGAGTTCGTAGAAAAATGTCGTCGAAATATTTATAAATAGAAAACCTGTGTTAATGATGGCCTTTGGTATCCTGGGGAGACGAACAACAAAGAAAGAGCCAAAAGCGGGTCCAGTGTCCAGGCCGTAGCATAACTGCATTGGGGAGTGAGGTCATGAACATAGTAGCCGCAGGAGTAGATGCCACATCAGGGATAGTGGGTAAAGTGGAGCTACCCGCATGCAGTCCTGCTTGATGCGCTCCTGCACATTGAAGTTACCCTGGGGAGACTGTGAGCTACTTGTAAACGGCTTGTTTGCATTCTTGCATCCTCTTTTTCTTCATGACACAGGTAGTTAGTAAATATCTGAAATGGAAAAAAAATAGGAGGTTCACCTTGTTCCAGCAGGACATCGACCACAGCTGGACGATGTTCCCGCGTCTCGATCCCTTCATTTGGTCTACAGATCCAGTTGAAGAAAGTATTTCTTGCCAAGTTCAGAGGGCACCGTCGGGGTGAAGCATTGCGATGTGCGGAAGAGGGAGTATGCGGCGTGTTCTAGTGGGCTGAAGAGACAGAGGTTAGACAAAGCACAAGGAGATACGAATGATGTACGTCATTATGCGAAAAAAAAACCTAGGTGTAGTCGACGTTCATTCTCGCGCTGCTGACCCGGACGTCTTGATATCTACAACAGTCTGTCCGCTCTTCACATGCCACACTCTTACTCTAGTTGATCCGCTCACTCGCTCAGCATCCGAACTCCAGCGCACAGATCCGACCCAGTTCGAGTGACCGATCCACTTAGCGATGGCTTTCCCTGTATCAATATTCCACAACCTCACCGGACCGTTCCCGCTCTCGCTAATTACTTTCCTCTCATGTGGAGACAATGCGATAGTATACATTGCACTTCCTCCATCATGGACCTGCCGATCGGTAACCCTGTTCTCTTTTGCAGGTTCCACATTTGCAACGAACCATCGTCCGAGTAGGCCATGATATGCTGACCTGCTAGTGGGTGCATGACTCCTTAGGTCCACGCAGATGAGCCCTTCCCGTCTTGTGCTCTGCGTTACAGACTTGGAGGCTGGGAAAGACATGGTAGTGATCATTAGAGCAGTTGCTCGCGGCATACCCTACCTCTTCACTTCCTTTTGCAATCTACATGCCTTGTGGTGAATCGCTGTGAGGAATGCAAAGCCACAGAGCACTAGTAGGCGGTCCAACCCGCCGCCGATTTGAAAAACCTAGATTGGTCATCCGGACTTTTCCGTTCAAGGTAAGTTGGCAGTGTTCTCTTAGCTTCGTTGAACTTGAAGTTTCTATTCTTAATACTGACCTGTACTTATGTGTTTCTATGTCGCCAGGCTAACCATCCAATTACTCATTCTATTTGTGGTCGGTTTTTCAGAGCGAATTGCAAATACGCCGTGCCTATTCTGGCCGAATGATGATCAAATAATGCTATCTGCGAGTCAGCGACAGACTATGACTAGTCATACATTTGCGCATCTCAACAGCCCGAGAACTACAGAAACTCACTGCTGTTCACAGATAGGAACCCATCTCTTGCGCTTTCGATGACGTCGCTCGGAGTTGGCTCAACAGCCCGACGTCGCACATAAATGCATGCGTTACTTTGACATCGCCACCGAGTTAGTGCGATCATCCATTTATTCCTGGTTCCGTTGGAAGATCAACTCCAGTATGGTGATACATCAGAACCACCGTTTAATAGATAGGATATACAAATTTTCGATTTTTCTTATTACTTTACTGAGTCAACCTCCAAATGCATGGATATGCCACGAAGGTACGCTTGTGCGTTACTCGTGAACTCACATGCGATTCCGGGGCCACCGTGACAACCTATCCAGTTCCAAATGCTCCACGCGGACTCGCACGTGCGGCAAATTCTGCGGACAAAATGACATCCAAAGGACGATTTTTATTAAGAGGCGTTGATGTATGATACCAGCGTTATGCTTAGGACGGTTGACATGCAACTTGACGAAAGCAAGCAATCCAAACGAGCGGATCGACGATTCACGTATCATAGGTTTCGACGGCCGTTCCATTGGGACATTGATAATTGATGTGTCTCTTAATAACTATGGTCCTATGGAGTGCGCTGCATCTTGTACCTTCGGCTGCTGGTCATCTTGCAGCATCATTTGCCAAATGATTCAGAAACGGTGGTACAATGCATCGCTTTGACTATAAGGTATTTGTAAGCTCAGTTTACGAAGCCCGTTTGTAGTACTGGTATGGGGCCAACGACGATGAAAACATTCCAAATTATTCTTTGTCTTCAGAGCCCAAGGAAATGTCATCCAAATGGATCGTGTCGTTCTACATTTTGCTATCTTTCTCAGGTTCCTCTTCACCCACTATGATATTACCACCACCAATCCCTCTTCCCTTGACAATCATTCTCCTCTCCTGTTCACGGATTGCAGAAAAGGATTGCACCAGCTGACGGACATCTTTCCACCTGGGCAAGTATTTGTCGGACTGAGAATCGAGATGGTGATCGCAATCCCATGCATCAATAGTTTTCAATTTGGGTGTGATGGCAGAGAGGAAAGCAGCAACCCCTGTCGCATAACGAATCCTTGAGCTACAAAAATGCGCAGAAGACAGGCTTTCATGTACAAATCCTTGGTAGGGAACTTCAAGGGATACATATCGTTGGTCTACACCAGACCAGTCCACACTGATGACAACTGAAGTCAAACGCGGACATTGTTGCAACAATACAACGAAGGAGTTTGCGGTGATATAGCGCTGATGCAGGCGACATTCTACATGGATTGTTAACTCTTCAAGAAGGGGCCAAGCCTTGGCCATCTGCAAAAAAGTGGCGTCATCCAAATCCATATCGTAATCTGAGGCGAAAACAAATTCGCGAAGGTTGCGGAAGGCACAGAAGGGTTGAATAACTGCAGCGCTGGTTATGGTATTACTGTTTTCATCCTCGACGCGGACCTTAAGAAGTTCCAGTGCATTGTGTACACATGCATTGGATATACAGGACATCGAAGCCAGTAGAGCATGGATGGAATCCACTCCGACGTCGATGTTGAAGAATAATCTTTTTGGAGCAATAGACACCGCATCGAAAATGGCATCCAATGATGCCAAACTACCACACCTCACCGACAACTCTTGGAACGCTGGGCAGAGCATCAAGATACTCGACAAGACGGACTGTGTAGATGGGTCGAAATCAACCCTGTAGGAGGACATATCGATATAGAGTGTTGTCAACTTTTGAGTCACAAAGAATGCGGTTCTCCCAGGACTACGCCACGTAAGAGATGTCAGGTTGGGGAGCAAGGGAAAGGAGAAGGGAGGACATGTAATCATAGCCCAAATTTCGCTGCTGATCAAGTGGCTCGATTCCACAACGAGGGAACGGACACGGTGGTTGTAATTGCGAAAAACAGACCAATCTTTAGAGGTCATGGCCCTTTGAAATTTCTGTCGAAAGTAAGTTGGCATACTCTCGAGCGCAAGCTAAAGACTACTGACTAGCTTATCACTGTCTAGTCTCCACAGGCTTGGTGGGAGGCACCTGATGAGTGGGGTAAAATTTTCCAGCCTTTTCCACAAGAGGTCCAGTGCCATTCCCGTGAATGACGCGCATGTCAAGGCAAGGGCTAGGAGTGTCTTATTTCTTGCGGCGTGATCCAGATCGACCAGTTGGAAAATATCGCGCCGGAGCTCTGATATACTCACAGCGCGTGTCGATGCAGGTAGCAAAAGAGTTATGCTGTTGTCATCTTGTCCGAGTACCTGCCAGTGACGCGAGCAACCCCGTAGTTCACATTGGATGCTTCGTGTAGAGAATCCCGGGTAAACCTCCATGCTTATACGGAAGATCTATGGATAGCGCCTGAGTGCAACCACCTGCGTAGTAAGAAAGATGGCTTTCTAAGTTAGAATATCATGATAGACTTTGTGGCGGGTAGTACGGCATGTGACACTCTTGTCTTTGCACCACGCCGTGCTCGGCCCACACTCCAGCAGGTTCCAGCCAGCCTTCTGCTTTTCTTTTCTTCCTTCTTTACTTTTAGTTTTCTGAATTCCTTGACTTGGTCTCTACCTCCTCGACCTCAAATGACGCCCCAACACTTGTTAACACAAGTTGGTGCCGCTCATTTTCTGACCCCGCGGACTCTTTTGGTATAGTGCTGCGACTACTGAGCGCTTAGCGCTTAGCGCTCACCTCCGCCAATCGGGTGTCTGAATTACCGACGCTTGTAACTCAAACAAAGTGTTCATTTCAGTGCACTTGCTGATGTGGATCAGAGAGCTCAGATGCATTCGTGCGCAATGAAGCAAACTCCAGTGGGGGAGCTAGTTATGGGTGAGGGGCTGCTCTCACTCACTACTCATGCAAGAAGTTTGCCGGCGCGGACTCCCACCAGATTTCTCGCCCAACGCTAGGCAAAGGGAAAGACACCTTTCCACTGAGCCATCACGGTTCTGCCCGCTACCTCCCCTCATTGCTACCCATTTTTCGGTTCTGCGCCGCATTTGCCAACTCGGTGGGCTCTGAGGTCTGAGGGCTTGGATCCTTGCGTGCATCGGCATGCAATAAAGCAAAGTCCAGCGAGGAAGCTGGCCATGGGTAGTGAGCAGCTGAAGGGCTGCTCTCATTCACTACTCACGCAGGAAGTACCTCGGCTCCGCCCACTATCTCCCCTCATGCAGACGCCTGCATCCTGACGCGGATGACGCTGCCGCCCCGCACCTTTACTCACATGGATGATGCCCCCGTGCATCTCACTCTCCAACTACCCAGTTGGTCATGTAGCCTCACCTCACAAAGACTAGGGCCGCTCTCAAACCGGTTCGTCCTTCGGGGCATTCGCCATAATATATGCGTACGTCCCCTCTCACTAACGCCACAAGAGAGCGAACACAAAGTTGGTCAAGGAAGGACAACAAGTGTAATTGTACCGTTGAAGCTGAGCCAACGCTTCACTTTCGCACACCAGTGGTGGCTACCATTCCCTGACGTGACTTCGTGAATCATGAGTCGCGTAGATGCTCACATAATGACAGACGCTCAGTGGCCAGATTCAGTTCGCGACAACAGAAACTCGAATGTACCGTGCAATTATTAGACGCTACTATGTCGCATGTACTGGATCATATGAATTTTTTTACACGTGCATAGCAATGATTAACATATTGTCAATTTACTGTGTGAAATATGGGTGTGGGTATCAATGCATGAAGAATTGTGACTCGGAGCAGGCTGTCCAGTGTCCAGAAAAAATATAATGACGTGACAAAGTAGCATGTCCAAACAACCAGCACAATAGACAGTGGCAGCTGCCGGTTTTCAAAGTCATCGCTCGACATGCCAACACCACTCACCAGCCTGGCTCGTTGAAGGCCAAGAGGACTCATCGAAGCAGCGATATTTCCGAGAGCCGATAGGTGGACTTCCGTATCTCGAAGTAACCACCCAGGAAATATTTCGAGCGAACGGAACGCTTATGGACGAAAGCGGGGATACTATTGATAATCTGGGGTGAGTGACGGACAGACGAATGACATGCATATATCGAAGTCCGTGTTTTCACATCAGTCGTTTTGACTTTTGACTTTTGAGTGGGACTTAATATGTCAACTCAACACTAGACTGATACTGCACTTTAGACGATGGGAGACGCAGAAGCACTTGGTGAGATTGAATGTCAAAAAGCTATCAAGCGTCAAGAAATACTACCCGAAATTTAGTTGGCATCAGTAGTCCCAAGAGAACATAGCTGAAGGTAGCGAATGTCATGGGGAGGGCAAGCATGAAGTTCTCATTGAGGTAGGAGGGAAAGATGAACGATTCATGGACAGCCATTCCTCCCTAATTTTCGACGCTGCACTCTCGCCTTCTCCGGAAACGGGGATGGGGACAGGGGTCAGTCGTTGATCAGCCTCACGCTCCAGCTCACTGAGGTCTTTGGGACGCAAGCCACGCTCGCGGAGTGTGAGCCTCACGGTTCCGCCAGGTAGATTTCAACTGTTCGAGATTGACTACTCTCGCGCGAGACGAAAGAATTTGGTAGGGAAGGAGAGCACTGATGAGTGGCGTGGGGTGATCGAGCAGGTCGTGAAGAGTGCTTTCTTTCAA
>Ga0153978_1000480_pt1 | contig 10650 bp, 14 predicted proteins | sample TSGA062MetaG_FD_104749 | JGI IMG/M metagenome (GOLD analysis project Ga0153978, IMG submission 104749) | Attine ant fungus gardens microbial communities from Georgia, USA - TSGA062 MetaG | ecosystem: Host-associated > Fungi > Mycelium > Unclassified | place: USA: Georgia, Yuchi Wildlife...
CCTATTGATGGTCGTTCCAGTTCACGGAAATGTTTTACAGCAATCCATATCGCAAGACATACTGCAAAAATCTCCCATGCAGTTGTCAGTATCCAGGCCATCTGAGTCAGAAATGCAGCATCCCCAATAAACTCGGAAGCGCATTGAGGGATGCCGGAGAGGAGTAACTCCGCTGATAAAGTCCATCCCATGAGTCTGATGCACTTAGTCCTTGAGTCGATAATCAAAGCTTACCCACTATAAGAAGCCTAGTCTGCATTACACCCATTACTGCCGTGGCAATCTGGAAAATAAGGAAGGTGACAACAAGAAAGAAAAGCATTTTTCTTGACTGTTGATACATGGCATGTAATCGTGTTATCACTATGACTTGCATAAACTATATTTCAGTCGAGTTAGCATGGCCGGGATAATGCAGCTTACCACCCAGTGTGGCATTTACGATGAAGCACACCCAATTGGATCCCACGGCAAGAATAGCACCTGAAAGTGACAGTGGTGAGCTGCTGCATCATTAGTGCTTAAACTTCAAAGGAACTGACAGCTGTTAACAGTCACTATACTGAACCGACGCACTTATTGTCAATCTCACTCACCTCTATATAAGAGTGTTAGTAATTGGTCATGAATAGCAGGTAGTATTGACACAAAAGACTTACTGTGTCTGTAAATGGGACCGGCAGATTCACTACATCCCACCTTCAGAAGAAACAACTACGATATATATGGAGTGACATACCCGGCAAGGCAAAGCTGGTCGTGTGATGTCTTATTAGCATATCTTCAGCTTCCCAGTCTTGCAACTTGAACATACACAAGGTATATTATTCCAATATAGCGTACCTTGTATAATTCGACGTTAGCTATCTCATCCAATGCGCTAATGTTCATCACACACAAGGAGATATAGGATAGTCATGAAAGACCAGGGTTGCCTCTTCCCGGAGATGAGAGTCAGTCAGTAGTTCTATTGATGTGAGACTGCATACCCAGACCAGTTCAAACTACAGAACAATAAGTCAGTGAGACGCGGCTAGCTGCCCCGGTAATAGCACCAACTTACCTCTTGTCCAAACGTCAGAGCTGAAGAGTAGCACCGTGTGACATAGCATAAATAAGTAACTCTCCTCATAGATATTAATATTGCCGCGCACCCCAATCATATCCGATCGCAGTCAAGGATGCAACTGCAAAAACCATCGTAAAAGGTTGAGTGAGATGACTCTTTACAGACCTACATAATAGCCCGTTGCGCGATCAGATCTGATCATGGGCCACCAACTGGGATCATTCGAGATTATAGTCATTTTTAAAAGAGTCAGGGGAGTGAATGGAGGATGAGGAAGATATAGAGCGATGGTATGCATTCTAGATATATCACCACCAGGGTTTCAGGATACATCATAAAACGGGCCCATAATGACGGCCGTGTGAGCAGACTTGGGCAACCGGTCGAGAAAATCACCAAAAATATTGACGCAGTGCAATTGAGTGCTGATGAACGTGTCACAGAATTTCAATGATACGGTCCCTTGATGGATCATGGATGGTGTCTGTCACAAAGTCAGACAGATGCTATCAAGCGTTTCATGACGTCGGTGGCCGGGAGGGCTGCCAGTGTGTCAAATTGGATTGAATGCACGTGTGAAATTAAAAATGTGAAGGTCAGCCAGACCTGCTAGGCGTAGAAGCTTGAGCCGTTCTCTGACAACTATTATGCGACTCCACATTGCGTGCTGAGCACGAGGTTCTACTAGTAGGTTAGCAAAGCTTGAAATAGGAAGCGTATGAACCTGGTCCGTGACACACGAACCGCCGAGTGCACGTAGGGCGACCCCTCACTACTTGCCCGATATGGCGCTCGGCTTCGGGCCCTCGTCGGCTCGCCTTTAGGCCCTCTGCGTCGTTTCGACGAAGCCACGATACCGTGTCGGATGTTTGCACGTACACCAGCGTTGACAAAGAGCCTGAGGGACTCAGTAATAAATTACGAGTCCACTTGACTGACAAATACTGTAAGTCAACTACATGGTGTAGCGACAGGCTGCGAGTTCGAACGCCTTGTGAGAAGAGGATGACAAGTTCTCTCTATTGGACTTCTACATAGGGTTGTACTTTTATATGTAGCGTGAACGTAAGAGGGGAAGTGGCATCATCTAGGAATAAAGGTACGGTTCCGTTGCCAGCCGAATAGGATACCTTACAATACAGGTACGGAAAGGCCGAGAACTACTACGAGTGGCACATCATCATGATCATCCTAATTAATACTAATAGTAAAGTACCTTGTTCTGTACAGAACTGGACAGAGCTGGACAGCACCACAGTACGACTGCTTGGTCCCCAATTGTACAGCACTATTTATGTGATGGTTTGTTTGCCCAGACTCGGAACCTCACAGAGCTCACAGTAATATAATAATAATAGCCTTTCTTTGGGCTTCTACTTTCGATATAAGCAAATCTTCAAAACGATTTTCTTTCAACTAGTATTCTAAATACAAAGCAACCAAAACAAGACTAATTGAATTGAAGCTGGTGCAGGGAGGTTGTGAGAAGGTGATGGAGAGTGCGAGAAGGTGAGACTAGCGTGAACATGCCAAGATGAGCACGGGCAAGCTGAGATGAGTAGAAGTTCCTTGCGTTATCCTGGGTAACAGTCTCGTCTTGCATGAAATGATAGTACCATCATATTCTGAAATGCAGGTGTGGCACTGTCATGATACCTCAATTCGATCTTTGTAAAAATGATTTCAAGGCTGTACGAGTTTCAGAAGGTAAATTGGACCATCAGCATCTCTGGTAGCGAAGAAGTGAGGTGGTGTCGCACGCCAGTCAACTAACAATGCACTTCATTATCCAAATTCTGCGTGTAGCAAAAGGTCTGCATAGTATTTTATAACCCCGTATCATCTACGCAAAAGGAATCAAGCATATCTCAACAAGATAGCCATAGTACTCACTGGTATGACGCCTGAAGTAAATACATTCTTTCTGTAGTGCTCCGCGGACGAACGGGGGGAATCATCGAATCTGTCTGATGGAAGGTCTTGGATTTGTGGTCTACAGAAAAGGTACTGGGTTCAACAGTGAGTAAGCAAACTCATGCCATTATCAGACTTATGGGATAGATATCTCCTAATGTCGTGATACAGCAGTGGCATTAAGCTCACAGCAAAGAAAAAGAGATAGCAATGCGCCCGTATAAGGCTTCATGTAATACATCGGTGGAGGTGAGATACACAAAGACTTTGATATGAGAACCGTAAAAATGTATAACCCTCGAGTTAAATCACAGGTGAATCTCCCATGATAGGTGCACACCAGTGCTACAAGTAGTTCAACTTCAGTACTAGACGCCAGAAAACTTATGGGAACTCACATTCAGTTTCCTAGCATGTGCTAGTTTGTGCGTTTGGGTACGACAGTTATATCCATACCAGCAGTTCTCCGGAATGGCGTATCCTCCTAGAGAACATTGAGTGGAAAGATATTTTGTGACAGTAATCAAGGGCAGGAACTTACGTTTTATCTTTTCACCCACATACCAGAGATGGAGATGGTCGCGGATGAACTTCTCTAAGCATTGTTCGCATAACCAGTCATCTTTGTTCCACGCATCATAATCCTGTGTTTTATATTCGAACAAGCCCCCAATTAGTTGCTCGGGTGATGTCTCCTTCACCACTTTGTGGAAATGTCCTATATCTGCATGATTGAAGCTTAGGTAGCCCTTCAGTAAGGGCGTGATTGGATGGAAAAACGGTTTGGCCCGAAGGTAGTTCCAGTCTTGGATAATTGAAGATTAAGTACCAGATGTTGACCGAATCTTTTAACTCACTGCTTGGACCCCATAACTTCAACCCCTCATTAGATTGACATTGCGAACCTAACATCAAATGAGTAACTAGCGAATGAAAGTGATAAAGCGCACAGACATTGGTCGTGTTCTCCAATGACCTCGTCAAGTATAGGCTGCTTGTGGTCGCTCGGAAGGAGTTCTGATTCTTTCCTATCGGCCAGGACAGAAGCTAGAGGTGTTCTCATGAAGCCAGCCCACAGCCGTTGGTCAATAGCCTCATCCCATTCATCCGTTAGGCTTCCATTATAAAATTCAAGCACATCATCGGGATTGCAGTATACCGAGAAAACCGCCAAATCGACTACTAGATGGACTTACGATTAGTGGAGTAGAATACAAATGCCACTGTTCAGGCTCACTGCTTATAGAATCAGGAGAATGACCAGAAACTCCAGCCAGTATTCCTCGCAAAAACGAGTCAACTCTTTGAATCTCTCGCAATTCAGGAGTGGTAAAACTATTGAAAAATCCCTTTCTAAGCTTTTTGGCTTCTTCAATTGTCGCTTCAAGTTCATCATCTGAGTCAGCCTCGGGAAGAGACACGTAAGCATCAAGACCGTAGACGGCTGAGAACAAAGCCAATCTATACAATGCTTTCTGGAATCGAGTCGACTCCTCCCAGGAGAGTTGACTTGTCTTAAACCTTCGATCTTTCATTCTGAAGAACAGATGAGACTGATCAGGATGTAGATAAAAACAAAGTACCTTAAACTGAACAAGTTTTCGAGCGCTCGAACACTGTTAGATACAGCTACAAGGCTTCTGGCGTCCCGACTAGAGTACGTCTGTTTTTTCTGAATATCATCATCACCCAAGAGTTCATCCACGGGTCTGGAATATAGTTGCGCATTCTTGCATTGAATGAAACGCCATGCTTGTGGTAATGCCGGCCCAACCAAGTTATAAGCCACAGCACGCATAATCGAGACAGGATGTTGTTGAAAGACGTTGTGGATTGTCTTTGAGGTCAAGATTGCTGATGAAAGACAATCGAAGTCAGGAAGAGACATCAAAACACACGTTACAATGTCAGAGTTCGCGAAGGAGCTGCGCAGGGGTTGAATTGTATTCCCCATGTTAACCGACGGTTTAGTTGTGTATTGACAGGGGCGCAGCAGGTCGAGGAAGCAAAGTCACGGTGCGTCACCTGAGGGCACATGTGTTATACCCGGCCGGAACTTGCCGAACAAGGAGCTGCACCAAACACGCTTCTTCTGCAGCATGTCATATACCTAGCTCCTTCAACTCAAGATCGACCGCACCCATCGTCGTCTCTTCTCATACTCAGAGGGCTTGCAATATGGCCTGCACGCTCTTTGTCTTGCTTCTAGGTATACTTGTATTTCAAGTCCAAGCACACCCATTGAGCTTCCTCCACAAATTCTCTGCTACCTCTCAAGAGGGTGGTTGGCTGTGGGGCTGGGTATGGGGGGCTGAAAGTTTCGTGTCTGTGCCGGATCGATCACCACCCCTTACCTTCCACTCGAGACCCGCCGATTTTGGCCTGGAACTCCAGGAATCACTCCTAGGATATGTTATTCCAATGTCTTCATTCACAACTCCATGTGCTACGAACAATACCACGACAGAAGGCTACCATTCGAATTCAGGGTGCCCAAAGCTATGCATAAATGGTCCCCGCAGACCTGATCTAGGTGAATCCTGGATTGCCCTAGTCCAGAGGGGCCATTGCTCCTTCGTCGACAAAGTGAGTATGCTCGTCTGAACCAGAAGGATTGGTTTATTGGCTTTTGTCAGGTCAGGGAGGCTCAGAGATTGGGTGCTAGGGCGGTTGTCGTAGGGGGCGATGACCCTCACATCAGTGGTCTACCAGATGACCTCGTCATTATGTACAGCAAAGGTTCGCTCTTTTTCTCATCCAGCCATCGATTTGCGGCTGAGGATGTTCCAGGCGACGCCTCTGACATCAAGATTGCTTCTACTTACATCAAGTACTCGGACTACACGGAATTATGTCAGTTAATCAAGTCGTCTACGACATCTCATGCAGGTCTACAAACTCTTCCGCTCGTGATCGCCACTGAATATTCGGCCTGGGAATGGTATTCGTGAGTTTCAATTTCTCACAGCTAGCTTGCTGCTCAACATCGCGCATGAAGCCCAATATTAACATTTATTGTCATTCTAATACTTCCTTCCTGCCTCACATTTATTACACTTCTTATCCATCGCATTCGCATGGCTCGCGCAGCACAACGTGATCGCGCTCCAGAAACTATTGTAAAAAGTTTTCCATGGCGGGTCTGGAATGGTACTGGATGGGAGAAGCACGAGGGATCCACAACGCATGGAAGTAACCCAATCCAGCCACACGATGGTGATCTGGAGTCGGGATCATCCGATCGTAGCACACCATCATTACCTTCTACGTCTGATGGAGGACGACATCATGTGCCGATGCCTTGGTGCGAGACACAGATGGAATGTGCCATCTGTTTATCGGAATTTGTCAAAGGAGATTGCGTACGGGAGCTGCCGTGCCATCACATTTTTCATCTTGAGGAAGTTGATTCGTGGTTGATCAACCGGAGGAAGGTGGTATGTTCTTATGTCTGAATTATACAGTGTGACGGTTCTTACCTTCTCTGCAGTGCCCTGTTTGTAAAGCGGACGTCACCCAGCCTTGGCACCTCTCCCAAGCAAATAAGCAGCGTGGTGCACCCGCGAATGAACAGAGCTCCGACCCTGGTGCAATAATCTCGACTCTCGCTATATCTCCTGTTACTGAGCAAACACCGCTGCTTGGCAGGAGCACTGGTTCATGACGATGATGATGATGATGAATTATTTTTGTTATAGTAAAGCTCCCTTCTAGTTTCTCTCCCATTTCAGTTTGCACTACGATAAAACCATATTTTTCTGTTGTAGTACCATGTCGATATCGAGGACCTTTTTGCTCGTTGCTGTTGATTCTTGCCATGCGACAATATTAATGTCACGTAATGCGATTAGGCTGATGCGAAGGAACCTTTTTTTACCCAAATCAAGCTTGCAATGTTTTTTGTGTGGCTCTACATACATTGTCTGAATATTAGCTTACTGTCCAATGTCACTCATTTCCGCCTGACAGATAACAAGGAACAACAGGTACGTATGGGCGCACTTTTATTTTCCATGCTGCATAATTTGCAAAACAGAAGCATGTCAAGATCCGCAGTACAGCATGGGCCGGTTATTGTAAGGTCCCACCTTATTGTTCTTGTTATTTTTGCGCTCAACGTGTTTGTTTGATTCCCTTGTATGTGTGCGCATGTCTTTTCTACAGGAGTCAAACAAAGTTCGTAATAACTTGCCAATGGCCACATGGCCACGGCAGACTAGTCGTGCAGTGGTGAGTTTTTCCTTCTTGCCCGGTGCTAAGCCGGTTTCGGATTTAGCCATTGTCTGGCAATCAGTTCAAGGAGGTTGTCCACAGATTTCGACTTTTTCATGGCCTGCCTCTTTGTCTCACTTGGCTGCCATTTTGCTTTGTGGACGGTGTGGACTCTGTAGCAGACTATTACAAGGCAGAGGTGCTCTTGCCTCTTGATTCCACCATCGACTCATAGTATAGTGTTTTCCTCCGTTTCTATCTACTCAACCAAACTACCGGCACGTTCAATATGTTCTGTAAGGATGTTTCAGTTACTAACACTTATACTTTGACTGACTACGTTGGTACAGGCACTGCAGATGATCTACCACGAGAGGTGGGAGTCTTTTCCAAAGCAACTAAGGAGAGAAAGAGAGATTTTATTCATAGGTGTCGGCGGTTTGCCGCTATTACATCGCTGGAAATTGTCGACGTGGGCCACTGTGCCGTTTCATGCATCCGCCACTGGCGAGTGTACAACAAGGTATAGCAAGCTCCCACAAAACTATCGGGCCCACATCGTGCTAAATCGCATCAGGTTACCCTTACGCCGAAAGACTTGACGCCCATCCCGGAACCCAGTGGAAAGGGTGGCACCAAAATATCATTCACGGTTTCACAGCATTCCCAAGTTATACTACGGCTCGACACGCGGTAGGGCAAAGCTTCAGCGCGTCGAGGGATGCTTCGGACAATTTCAGCGATTTTTCTTCCTCAGACGACTCTGCTGCCGCTTCTGATCAGAGTTTAACCACCGCATTTAAGGTTATGGCCATCAACGAAACTGTCACTTCAGGACCCTTCCCATTCCATCATCCGGAATTCTCACAATCCCACAGCAACAATGTCACACGCTACGGAAGTGTGACATACCCTAGTTACTATCGAGAAGACATTCCAACGAATTTGAATGCTCGAGGCTCTAGCCGGAAAGCTAACGCGGCGAAGAAGAAATGCATCGCATATAAAAGTGAGCACTTCTGACGGGTGATCACTTCTTGCTTTTGTCGCTTACGCCAATATGATACGCAGCCAAACCTTGCAAATTCTTCTCAGCGAATAAAACATGTGTCCAAGGAGACAAATGCACATTGTGCGTGACTTTCCTCCTACTTTCTTTCTACTCAACTCGTTTCAGTATCCACGATACAGAGAAAGTTAACCAGGCAACGACGGCCAACAGCCAGGACCGTGAGACAAACTTGCCCCCGAAGCCACGTTCGCTTTTAGAAGATTCCAAGGTTCGAAATTTTTATCCTATCACCTGGCGAGTTATTGGCGGTGGTGTCATGATGGGTGAGTATAGCGTGTGTTCCGCAGTCATTACTAAATGACATCCACAGGACCGCCTTGCAAGGCTTTCGCAGCGGGTTACTGCCCTGGTGGTGCAGATTGTAAGCTTCCTCACGAGATAAAAATCGAAACTTGCAGTAAGCTCTTTGCCCGGTATACGAGAATGAATAGCTTACAGAAGGGCAAAACCCGAACAGCGAATGATAATATATCACAACTGCCGTCTCGGGAAGGTTCACCCTGTGTACCACCATTCCTAGCTTTAAGTGCGGAACCCAAGCGCGAGGGAGTATCCATGGAGCACTATCCTACTATCCAAGATACCCACGGAGGTACATCTGATGATACCCAAGTATTCCTTCGCGAGTATCAAGAACCTCCATCAACTGGAAAGCAATCCAATACCAAGAACGGTGTGTCCTCGCAACGTCGACGTACCAGGTCTATGTCTCTGCCGATTTCACCATCGATCCTCGGAGTTCCTCATGTGAGTCCTACCTAAAGCCTAATCGCACTAATCTCACTTGAACAGATTTTCGCGGAATTGTGACGACCAACCTTTGAAAGAACAATGACTTTCGTTTTTGCCTGCATTGATTCGTCACTGAAGACTGGATGGGTAGAGATTTATACCAAGTTTGGAGGGGGCATTCGATAGAATAGCAGCAATACTTCACATGTAACATAATATTTCGACGCAGTACGGGGTAGGGAAAAGTCAAGCATTTTTCAACCGCAGCCCGCAGTTAAGCGCTGAGATGTTATTTATTTATGACCTTTTATGACCCGCAAAACTACCGAATTGCCTCATACTTACTGTCATTGTCAGGGGCAGCCATCAATTGTATATTAAGCGCATTGGCAGCATAACGGATCGGATGCAGACTTCAAGAAAACACAAGCTTGTCATTGTTGACCAATGAGCAGGTCAGGCAGACCTTATCTGAAGTTCAAGTCTCAGAAGCAACTGTTACCACACTCCGGCTCTCGTGCTGAACCGCCATTTCTCCAAGGAAGATATTGCCATTGGATTCTTGTTCACCTTCGCGATGACTGCATGCGCCAGTGGTGCATCATAGATGATAACGGGTAGATAGTACCTAATAAACCTTGTACTACGTCGGTTAAACTACTAGGAACGACCGCAAACGGCGGCTTCATTAGAGAGATCCGGTTAAGGCTAGCGTTCAAATCGGCAATTGCCGCAAGTAGTAGCCTAGGCCCCTGACGAGTACATACATACTTCAAGCTCATGGCCTGGGTAGTCCCATTGGCGAATTTTACTCCTCGCAAGATACGCCCTATTGCGTCTTGTGGTGATCCTCAGCCACCCGTTTGCATATTTATACGTCTTCGTGTTGGCCTCCACCACACCAAGTTCCGAACCACCCCCACTATTCCATCGCCCTCTCAGTATGGCGAACGACAATGAGCATGATCTGTCGCTCCCAATGGGATCATTACTTCGCATTGGAACATCCAAGGCTCATGAAGACATAGGGAACAGCCAGGGTGCGGTCCGCCTCATAAAGGGCGAGCTCGACAAGGAACAATATGTGTACTACTTAATGATGCTGTGGCATATATATGAGTATGTCTTGTCGAAACAACTCTGTTCCTTACCATGTATTCATACTGAACACCCCAGCGAACTCGAACGGGGTCTCGAGATGCACGCGTCATACCCGACGCTTCAGCCGACGTACAACCCCACCTTGCTCGCGCGCGCCCCGAGCCTTGCCGAAGATATATCGTATTTCCTTGGCGTCCCGGAAGCAGAATGGCAGATGCACCCACTGCACCGCTCGTTGGTGGCGTCCCCTCCCAAGCCTTTTGTGGACTACACCGCGCGGCTTCAAGAACTGTCCAGTCTGCCAGACCCCTCGCGTTTGCTCGGCCATGCTTACGTGCGCTACCTCGGCGACATGAGCGGTGGTCAGATCATACGACGAAACATTGCCAAGGCATACGACCTGGACGTGGATCGGGACGATGGAATCCGAGTATACGATTTCAAGGTACTGGGCGGCACTGAATCTGCGAACATCGGGGATATAAAGAAATTGAAAGAATGGTATAGGGAAGGAATGGATGCTGGGGTTGGGGATGATGTCGAATTGAAA
>Ga0153978_1000481_pt1 | contig 10634 bp, 15 predicted proteins | sample TSGA062MetaG_FD_104749 | JGI IMG/M metagenome (GOLD analysis project Ga0153978, IMG submission 104749) | Attine ant fungus gardens microbial communities from Georgia, USA - TSGA062 MetaG | ecosystem: Host-associated > Fungi > Mycelium > Unclassified | place: USA: Georgia, Yuchi Wildlife...
ACGAGGCCATTGTCTTTGAGGTTGTTCTGCAAGGTGATGTCATCACTAATAAACGACGACCTTGAAGACGCAGCCAGTCACTTACTTCGATGAACTCTTTGATTTGCTTGTCATTCATCTTGGATGTTTGTGGGGTGAATAAGGAGGGAAGCTTGGATGATATCGTTCGACAGACTTGCGAGAACATAATTTTAGGGATTCAGCGAGTTCTGGTACTAGTCAGCAGGTCACGTCGGTCCTTTCAAGGCTGTCTCAGGCTAAGTAACCAAGCTACTATTCAAATTTCACACTTCAACTTTCTAATCACGCCCCACGCTGGTTTTGAATAACAATCCTCGAACGTGGCGCTCTGTGGATAGTCTGAATATGTCCGCGGTGGTGAAAAGTGTGTGCAAGGCATTGGAACGTATCGCACCACTCAGGCTCGCTGAGCCATGGGACAAAGTTGGTGCCATTCCCAGTCGTATGATAGGCTGATCTAACATATCCTGCAGGTAGGTTTGATCATAGGTAGAATCCCACTGTTGACTTCTATCCCTACTAACCTTCTCATCTCATCCAGAATCTCCCGTCCCAAGGGCCGACGCAAGGCGTGTGGTGTTGACGATCGAGTAAGTGGAATCCCCGACGATGTTCTATTTGCAATTATCAGGCAGTAGTGACAAGGGTTTCACTCCAGTCTGACTGCTGCCGTCCTTGAGGAAACTCTAAATGTGCCCACGGCGCTAGTAATATCTTATCACCCACCTCTCTTTCAACCCGTCACGTCTCTCACCTTAGCAAACCCGCTACAAGCCTCCCTACTTAAGCTATCGGCCGCGGGAACGTCAGTCTTCTGCCCTCACACGAGCCTCGATGCCACGTGGGGTGGAATCAACGACTGGCTTGCAGAAGGCATCATGGGTCCCCCGGAGGCCGGAAAAGTCAGCATACTTGGAGAAGTTAAAGGAGAGGAGGGTGGTGCCGGCCGGATTGTGACGTTCGATGACCCTGTTAATATCGAGGAGCTTGTGCAGAGAGTAAAGAAGCATCTATCTTTGTCTCAAGGTCAACTTCCGCCTATCTTCTTCCCGGGTGCCTATCGTGCATGGCTGACTCTAATGAAACGTACAGTTGACGTAGGACGGCCTCTCACTGATAAACCGATTACGTCGGTTGCAATATGTGCAGGTGCTGGGGGGACATTGCTTTCTGGGGTCGATGCTGATGTGTATTTCACGGGGGAAATGCAACATGTGGGCTTCAGCTTCTCTTCATCCGCACACTCTTAATGGTTAAACCAGCATGACGTTCTTGGCGCCATCGCAAGGGGTCGATACGTTATCCTATGTAAGTTGATTGCGCATGATGTGGCTCGTGTTGTATACTAATCAAGGATGATACCAAGGTGGGCATACGAATACTGAGCGCGGGTACCTACCCGTTCTAGCGCAGAAGCTATCTGACACACTTTCGTGCCTTGCGCAGGAGGAGGGGTCACCTGATGGATTGTCGCTAGAAGAAAGAGCCGTGATCAAGAAGCAACAACTTGACATCCACATCAGCGAAGCAGACAGGCATCCCCTTGATCACATGTAAAAAAAGATGACACTGGTCCCGAAGGTTTGGCTATTTGATATATACAACTATATGTGAAGTCTCTTTCCCTGAGGCTGCATCATTCCACCTGCCGGATTCTATCGATCTTCGTATGCAAAAAAAAACACTCGACAACGCATGCGCATGGTGCATTTCTCTAACAGGCCTTAGCTTTGCACGTGTGTACGATCGGGGACTCGGGCCCGATAGGTGTGCTATACTTTTTAGAGTTCAGTTGCTCCGACGCGAAGTGGTTCTATTCATTACTGCATTGTTCGAGTCATTCGAATTTGCGAAGGACGTCGAAGATGGCAAGCCAAGAAGATCCCAGACAACTCACGAATGTGGTTTCCCGAGGTCCGTCGAGCGTACAGCGTTCACAGCCCCCAAAGTCTATTTGGCAGCTACTTTGTGACGAGTGCCATCTCGAGAAGGTGGGGCATGCGAAGAGCCCCTCCTCATACTAGTATGGTACACGAGGGTGCACGTTGCTTCAGAACGCTGGCCTGTACCCGAATCGAAAGGAGAAAATGCGGAACATTATGTGACAGCAAGTCCACGTTGAGTCTCGGTGCCTAGATGCGTCATATACTCGCCCACCCATTAATACTGATCCTCAGGACAATTTGTAATGATAGAGACCAGGAGCCGGTGACCACGGGCATTGTGAGAGATAAAGGCCTGACGATATCGTACTTGCATACCGCTGGAAGAGAAGCGACGATCATGGCGACTCCATTCAATGGGACGTCTGTCGGCAAAATATTAAACACGCTCATGTACCCAAAAAGTGGTGGGCAGGTGGCAGATTTGAATTGTAGTGCGGGGTAAGACGGTATTGGAGAAGGAAGCAAGGAAGGTGCCGGGAACGCGTGAACTAGTGACGCGGTGATATCGCATATTAGGATCAGAAGAGCTCATACATAGGGGGAGGTATAAACAGGGACAATTCCGGGCTGGGAAGAATACACGAGGGGTGAATTGCCCACTGACATATGGCTGCAGTGTGGGAGAGGCTAGCCGTATTGCGGGGAAAGGTGAGAAAAGTGTGTAATTAGAACGTAAGTGCAAATTTGACCCAAATTTAATATTCAACAGATACGGGTTTGTTGAGGGGCAGGAAAATGAAAGGCAGGATATGAACGTATATGAACATTTGAACGTCAGCATTTATCTCGACGTGGTAGTCATTGTGAGACAATGTACATGGATGTACGCCAAGCCAACCTGTAGAAATTGACGGAGGTCGGCACGCACGCCGACGTCTGTCTGACGATGCTTAGGTTGGGCTCAAGACTCGGAGGTATGTATGTTGAAACATGGAGTGGGAAACTGACGATGCTGAAAGTACTAGCAATCCGAGTTTGCATCAACACTAGGTCAAAGGACAAAATGTATTGCACAGGTACTCTCAAACTTAAGAGCGGGATGTGGATCATACATGGGTATACACGCCGCCGCAGTAATGTGAGAATACCCGATCGCGAGAAAGCCTTGGTACAAAATTACCAGGAGCGACACAGTACCTTGGGGGAAAGTTTAATTCTGAAGATTAAGCTGAAAAGTTTCATTCGTCGATAAGACTGGGAGGATAAGATCGTTAGTTAGCATGTGCTACTGGGATGTCAGAATAGACGTCGACGCCATCGTCAGATATTCGAACTTTACTTGATAGAAGTAAAACCTGACGCGTGTCGCGCTCACCCTTCTGTGACTGTCACAGGCGCGTCAAAACGAAACGCACGTGAAGTCAACGCGTCAGAAGAAAACTCCCACGCACTCCCCAACCGCGTCTCCCGACTGATTTGACTTGCAGACGAGTCTCAACTCTGCGACGTACAGATCATGCCGCCAAATCCCAACAAAGGGTCGAGTCTGAAACACCTACCAGACCCTTCAGACGCATCTGTCTCCTTCCAGATTCCCGCTGAGTCTTCTTCCGCGGAGTTCCTGCTGGCAGATACCAGTGATCTTGATTTTCTGCGCGGAGCTGGCGGTGCCAGTTTCGCCACCGTCGCACCTACTCCAGCCCGCGGACGACTGAAATTTAGCGATGTCACTCCGAATGTAGACTCTCCGGATGTAGAGTTGCACATGTTGCCTCCGCGATCACCTAGTCCAGTTCTGTCCACACAACGGAGCAACGACCTTAGACCCTCACGTTTCAGCCGCCAGAGTTCTGTCAAGAAAAAGAAGACTATGCGCACACCGTCTAGACTTAAGGAGATAGCATTTGACGAGCCAACCATCTCCGAGGAGCGCCTGGAGTCCCTGCGCGCGGAAGTGAAGACCCTTCACGACGATTATGATATCACGATGCATATGGAACCACCAACAATTGCGCAATGCCCTGACATCTCTATTCCAAATAATACGTCAGCTGCGGGATCTACTGTAAAGCGAAGGTCAACCAGAGTTAATCCTGTACGCTGATTCTTATTTACAATGACTGAAAAGGTACTCACGAATTCTGCTGTAGACAACGGAAGGCGGTCATAACGTCAAGGACACGTCGCGAAGCAGGATCCCTGTGTCTGCCGATGGCAAGCCTTCTACTGCGGAACTAGCCCCACAGTCGTCTTCTTCGTGGTCTATGGCAGGAAGCACGGCCATCGATGCCGAACACCAAGTTCCGCCCGCAGGCGTAAACATTGATAATACTGTGACTTCAGACACTAGTCAAAATGCGCGTCTAAGCACTGGAGGGATGACCGAACGCCTCGTGTCTTACAGTCAAAAATTTATGTCATCAATTGGGTACGTCTACTGGTTCCATACCACCGCCTTTGCACTGCAACTGATAGGTGGTAACTTGTGCATGCTTCTGTTCCTTTGTGTCAATATCATCGGGGATTAATGTCCATTATGGTTTCGATTCCACCTGATGTGATCTCCGGTGACCTTTCTTGGGAATGCCATTATTGGATTCTTCAGTATCTACAACCCGAAGTTGGAAAACTCTTTCGCCGCAGAGATCGGGGTAGTCGACACTAAAACGGATGTACACTTCGAAACTCAACCTTCCTCGACGGTCCATGTTGCCCATGCCCAATCTTCACCGGTCGTTCAGAGTGGCAACGGTAACCTGCTCAGGCTTTCAGATATATCACCGCAGAAACGTGAGGCAGAAATTAGCTCTCCCGGTCACTTATCCACAATACGACGGGAACTATCTCCCATGAGACCGGCAGGCAAGCGCCCGGCCACTGAAGACCCACCTTCGCAACAGCACGGTGGCGGCAAGAAGGGAAAACTGTTATCACAAAGCGCTGAGGCCAAACGTAGCCGGCCCATGTTGACAGGTTCATCAAGCCAAGTCCTTCAGCCTTCCACCCGAAAGAATCATGCAAATGCTAGCGCGCCTATTGGTCAGGATTCGCGGCGGCCAACTTCAAATTTTCCAAGTGCGCGAACAAAGTACAAACCAAAACTCACCTCCCATAACAAAGGACCGTCGAGGTCGACTGTTTCGCGATTTTCTATTTCCCATGGGACAAGGACGAACAAGGAGAAAGGCAAATGTGACGTGGGACGGAATGCGGTCTCGACCGGTCTCCCATTGCTATCACAAAGCAGAGTTTCAGGCATGTCCCGTGTCCACTCTAATGACGGAAAAGTGGAGAAGAAACCCGTGATACTTGAGGGGTCCGGCCCTTCTAGAGCTGGTCTTGTGTCATCCCTCGAGAAGACAGTACGTGATTAATTAGCGGATTCTCGTCTTATGTGCGCTCAATCAATCTTCTCCATCACTTTTGCTGTGATCTTTCAAACCACCACAGGCCATCACGTTACCACCTGCCAACTTAACAAAGCCTGTTGCCTTTACGTTTCGCGTGGCCTCGCGCATAGAAGCGCGTAAAGAGGAGAAGCTTGTGGCTAGCGAACAGGGTCCTGCTACTATGCACCAACAAAGGCATCACATCCCCGATTTCAAAGTGTTACATGAGGCTCGTCCGGTCTCGCTGGCGTGCCGTAAACACGTCCCCATAATTCCTGCACCACCGATTATGCTCCATACCGAAATTCGTGCGAAAGAGAGGGAAAAATTTGACGAGATGATGCGGATGAAAGAAGAGGACATGGAGCGAGAGAAAGAGGAACGCCGACGACAACGCGAGGCAGAAGAGGAAAGGGAAATCAAAGAGCTTCGGAAGCGCGCAATCCCTAAGGCAAATGAAGTTCCCGATTGGTACGCCGACATGCCGAAGAGAGGCGGTGTGCGAGGATCAGGATAGGTTGTCAAGTCGGTGGTGAATCGGGAACATTGGACTGCATTTGTGCAGCCGGTTGTACGCCATGTTTTTCGCTATCTTTGCCACGTCCGTTTTTACATCAGTCAGCGCCCTTCAAAGTCCCTCGCCACCACCATCATTATGCCTCGCACACAGCACAGCGCCGATGATACGATCCACGTATGGAAGTTTGAGAAGACTCGCGTTTAATTCCATTAACTACCTTTCAAGGCCTGAGAACAGTTGATGGCATCGAAACCGATCCAGCCGGAACCTTGTTTTACCTTGGTGTATATGTATGCCCTATTCCTCATGTGTGACCTGCGCTTTGGGTCTTGCGGCTGTGTAGAACATAAGAGAGTACGATGTTGAATAAGATTCCCGGTAGAGCGGCGCCGATTTTGTCACCGATCTTATCAATTGAAGGGTGGGATCGAGGAACGACAATATCTCCCAATTGAAGGCTAGTCATTGTTTGTGTCTCCAAGTCTCTTGAGATGTGTCATGTTTTCTGTTCGCAACACTTATGGGAAATCCCCCTACCAGGAAATGTTAACTGCGCGCTAACCAAATCCACTAGATTAGACTTTGGCGTGGCAGATGGAAAAGGCGAAGAGGAAGGTCTTCTTCGTAAGAGGCGCATAGCCCCATTGAAACAAGCTAGCACAAGTTGAAGTTGGCTCAAACACGTAGGCTGAATTCCTAGATGGCAACGAGTTCTACATAGAAGCCGGATGCTATCGGTTTATGGCCAACCTACGGCATTTGTCAAGACGGAAGAAATGCTTGGGTTGTGAACACGAGTAACTGTAAATACATAAACGTGGTGGAATAGAACTTCTGTCTTTACGGATCGGGGATGCAATAATAACGACAAGTTGCTGATATACACAGGAACGAGCGCATCATGTTCCTGCCTCATGATCGAGTGTGTACACAAGGACACTTTTGGCGGTTTGAATAGTTGTCAAAGTATGGAACAGACGAGGCACGCGGAGCCGCAGCAGTATTACAGTAGACACTCGGTGTACACGTTCGATGAAAGCACAAAGGCGATAGCACGGTTTAATGACTAGCGGGCCGCGTGATGTAATGAGTTCTTGGAACATGCTTTGTCGTGCAATTTGTTTTGTTTGTGCTGAGTGGTAAATTGGGAGCCACGAGCGTATCTTGCCAGGGCACAGCCAAATCTCGGCACCATTGGCATTGCGGTGAAGGCAACATGCCCAAATCGAGTTAATGGACACACACATAATTTGTACGTAATCATTCTGTCCATAAAGTCAAAATTGGCCCAAAAGCAGGGACCCGGTGCAAAATGGCCTCGAAAGGTTATCGTGGATGGGTGCCCTGACTATGTAGCGAAATTATCACGAAAATGGGTCTGTTATTGATTTGTTCGAGGGGGGTCGACATCTCTTCTTTTCCTTTTTCGTCAAACTCAAGTTCCTGTGTACCGAATTTGGTTTCACCTTGATCAGTGACGCCACAACCCGCAAGTATGTTCAGATTTCCTGGCCGTCGGGTGCGTTTTGTTCTGTCCAAAAGCCGATAACGGAAGTATGACCGGTCTGCCACAAGGAATCGCATAAAAGGTGGGGCTATTCTCTCCCTTCCTCCAGTTCACTTACCAACCAACTCTCTTCAGAACTACTTCGTCTCTACTCCAACAACACAATGCACGCTACCTGCTCCACTCTCTGCATGTCTTCCAAGGCTGCATCCCCATATGAGCTATCGTCATCAACATCAGCTTCCGCCCCGCATCACTGCACGCGCCTCTCCCCTGTCTCCATGCGCAAGTCTTCTAATGATGACTCATGCACCGACTTCAATGCACCCCAGTGCTGCCACTGTGGCTGGCGTGGCGCTCATTCCCCCAGCTGCCCCTTCCGCTGAGCTCACTGCTCCAACGATTACGTTTTCATCTATATTTATTCCCTTTACCCGTAAGTCACGATCGCTATTGTTCAATACATTGTCATAATGACTCAATGACTCATGCAGGCCATTGTTCAGCATCATCCCTCATCCACCATGTTGTCATTCGACGTTTTCCGCATTTATTGCCACATTGTACCAACATACATCTACACCCCGTGCATAAGCGCACATTAGTCGAGGTCTCGCATCGACCTCATTGGATGACCCGCAGCTGTAGGAGTGGAGAGAGAGATCCCGGTCGCTATGCGAGTTCGTCGGAAGGAGTATTTAGGCTCACGATTTTGCCTTGTATGACTATCCCGCTATCAACCATCATATCAACAATATTTTTACCACATTTTTTGTGTTGCCTCCCGGACCGTTAGCCGTGGGCTGGGGGTGGCTCTGTCATCGTTGAGCAGACATCGGAAATGAAATTATTTTGCATGTTCCACGTGGAGACTAATGATGTCTGTTCATGCCACACGTGTCACCACAAGTTGTTCCGTTGACGGAGTGTGGGGAAGAGGAGAATAAAAAGTGCGTCGATTTGGTCAAGTCGTTGATCGCGGAACCTGATCCGATAAACCAAGAAATGGCTCAAAGAAACGTGTTGCTTGGTCTTCGCCGGACTATCCGCACAGATGACGACTTGGAAGCTCGAGCTGTTCGTGAAGCGAGCACGTTGAAGATGGCGTTGCGCCTACGCTACGGAACTTGAAGATAGGCGGTCTCGATCGTCTTTATCCGTCTTTCGGCCTTGTGGATAATCTTTTAGTTTCTGACCCCGTCTCTCGAGAACTTTGTGCTATTTATCGTCGTGTTTTGATCGGAAATTATATAGTTTTTGTTTAGCTAAGCGCCCTCTTCACATACTACGACGAGCGGGCGGCTCCCGTGGTCGCTTGCACCATCACCATGTCTTCTATCTGGAACCCGTCGTCCTTGCGACCTCCTTCTCATTCTGATGCACTCAAGGTCTCTTTCCCCCAAGAACATGTTATCCTTATAGCTCTTAACCGTCCAAGGCACCTCAACGCAATGACCCCCCAGCTCACTACCGATATAACTTCTATTTTGGCTTGGTTTGATGACGAGCCCTCTCTGTGGTAGGTTCTGTCACTCAAAAAAGGCAGTAAACCTTTTAAACACTACCCTTCCTCAAGGGTGGTGGTTGTAACCGGCGAAGGGCGTACCTTCTGCGCAGGCGCCGACTTGAAAGCGTAAGTGCATGTCGGAAGACCACCATAGCCGTCTCCGCGTTCCTTATCCCCTGGTCCCTTCATTTCACACCAGCTGGTTCCAGAACCAGGCCATTGGCAAGGCAAACGAACAAGAAGACGTGGCTTCTTCCATCCATGGATTCGCCTCCATCTCGCGCCGGCACACCTCGTGCAAACCCATGATAGCCGCTGTGAATGGTTCGGCGTACGGCGGCGGGGTTGAAATGATCTTGAATTGTGATATCGTTATTGCAAGCGAAGATGCTGTGTTCGCACTTCCCGAAGTCAAGCGTGGTGTGTTGGCTGCGCAAGGAGGTGGGTTGGTTTGGTTTTTCTGCTGCCACTTTCAGTCTGCTTCCTCGGTTATTTTTGGTAACCAAACGGCGAGGGTATCAATGTATGTATAGAACTCGCTAATTTGTATTGCAGTTATTCCCAGGTTAGCCAGCGTTGCAGGCCATCAGGTATCACTACGCCGTGAATGCACCCACAGACATGCCTGCTGAGAAAATTGCGGTATAGCTTGCTTCTGAGATGTTGCTCTTGGGAAATCCCGTCACCGCTGTCCAGGCCAGAGACAGGTTTCGATTGTGAGTCAACTCGCCTTACAATCGCCGCAAGTCACAGACAGCTTCTGATTCTGTCATACTACTGATGCACATACTTCCCCGTCCCTAGCGTGAACATCGTGGTCGAGAAGTCGGCGGTTGTACCTACCGCGCTGGAGATTGCGCGACAGATCACCATCAACTCCCCCGACTCAGTCCAGAGTTCAAAGGAAGGCCTTCTAATGTCGCAAAAATACCATTTTGAAGAGGCCGTACGAACACATGCCCTAAGTTTGGTGAGCAAGCGCCTGTATCACGGCGCCAATATCAAGGTACATCTCGTCTCATCTATCTTCGTCCTAAAGACACGCGGGTTACTGATCCTTCTTTCCGATCCAGGAGGGACTCGCTGCTTTCTCGGAGGTATGGTGTACAGCCGTTTTTGGGCTAACGGAATCTGGTTGACGCATTCGTTCCGCTCGCTCTTCCGCAGAGACGTAAACCAAAGTGGTCAAATCCTGCAAAACTGTGACGTGGTTGTTTGATGGTTTGAAAATGGATATAGTGTATACAAACGCGTTTATCTCCTCTCTTACGGTGTATAAGGGTTCCTGTGTGATCGGTAAACACAGTGAGAGTTTTCAAGAGAAATTCCTCGAGGCTTGTGCTTGAACGGTGGGACGACGGCCGTGTCTGCTAGAGATACAAAATGCTGAATTGGGAACTTTCACCCATCCAACAACACCGCGTCGAAGATTCTCACGTCATCCAAAAGGAACGATAGGACGAGTCACTCGTTTTCATTCGATTTAATCAGCGAGCGCAGAAGGCACTTGCCTCGATGTTGCGATCTGATCCGAATCAGCCACCCCAAACGCAAAGATAATCATCTTCTCAAGCTGAACGGGGAGGCAATCGACGATGCACGCTTGATGCGGAGCTTCGCTAACAACGTCACGGTTATCTGCTGGGTCGCCTGCCACGTAGTCTGTGCAGGACGTCACTTATAGATTCCGCGGACGCGCGCAGCGCGCTGGGATTGACCTTTTTGCTTTCGGTATTATACATATGCTATTGATGGCGAATGGCGTCATGCGGAGGACCTGGCGATCCACAATCTGGCCAAGAAC
>Ga0153978_1000484_pt1 | contig 10620 bp, 11 predicted proteins | sample TSGA062MetaG_FD_104749 | JGI IMG/M metagenome (GOLD analysis project Ga0153978, IMG submission 104749) | Attine ant fungus gardens microbial communities from Georgia, USA - TSGA062 MetaG | ecosystem: Host-associated > Fungi > Mycelium > Unclassified | place: USA: Georgia, Yuchi Wildlife...
AGCATAAATGAGTGTAGGTGTGTGATAATTAATGCTCCAGAAGGGGTAGTATACACAATATTGGTAGTATTATTTCAGGTCAAAATGTCAAAAAATTTGGCGGGCCAAAAATGTCGTGGGAAAATTATCAGACCACTGTTTTTAGACGTCTTTTCATGTCCTGAGTTCAGATCTGATTTTGGTTTGTCCCAAAAAAATTGTGTTGAGCAGCTACCAAATTGGATGTGTTTGGTTGTCCCCAACTGTAGACATGCCCGATGATCAGGGGTTTTTCCTCTATCTACGTGGCTATGATTTATTTTTCCATATTCTAAAAAGTTGCGCCACTACCATCAAGATACTTACTTGCAATTCAGGTGTACTACTGATTTATCAAATTCTAGTCGGCGACTTGCTACCTGACTCAGGCTAACGGTTGAACGTTAAATCATACTACGACGGCGCTGCCAGTGAGTGGGCGGGCGCTGAGTTTAGCGCTATATGCTCTGGTGAGTCTCCAGATCTAGACCAGGAACAAAACACCTCATGACACCAGCACTGGTGGGGCACTGACTCTCCGTAGTTCATAGACTCCAGGCCATGAGGCAATGACGTTGAAGGTTTTCAATGAATCATTGAATGTTCATCGATGCATCGTTGGGTAAAATCATGGTATGACGTAACCAAATTCTATTTTAAGGAGACAAGAACTACGGATACCAACATATATAAGTGGACTGATCACCCTTCCAATGGTCCGTCCATCTCCTTATACCATCAATCGAAATGCTCTCTAAGGTGCGTCTCATGATTCAAACTCAAAGAGCATTCATATAACTCCCCGTAGCACATCAATCCTGAAAGGCTCATCCGCGAGGGCAAGGTTAGGAGCCTGATCAGATTCTAGTCTCCTTTGAAACTGAAGTGCGCGCAGGATAAGAAGTCCCACCATCACCACCTGACTGGTACGAATGTCAATAGCACGTCTCATCCATATGGAGCGCGATACGGAACCGCATCTATCCCCAGGTTCCACATTCCTTCCAAGGGGGTCAGTGCGGAGACTGCTTATCAGCTGATCCATGATGAACTCTCTCTTGATGGAACTCCTAGTCTCAAGTAAGTCTCGTAAAATTTGTCATCCATCAATTTGTCTTATATTTCCTAAAGTCTTGCGTCATTTGTCAACACATGGATGCCAGACCCCGCAAACAAGTTGATGATGGAAAATATGTCCAAAAATTTGATAGATCAAGATGAATATCCCATGACGCGTATGTCGCCAGTAGGGTCAGACATGATAGTATGATTACTAATTATGACATACAGAGAAAATTCACACTGAATGCGTCTCGATCCTTGCCGACCTTTGGCACGCCCCTTCGACTCAACAAGCAATCGGAACCGCAACAACTGGCTCATCAGAAGCCATCCAGCTGGGTGGTCTCGCCATGAAGCGACGCTGGCAAGAGCGTCGCAAGGCTGAGGGCAAGTCCATCCACGAACCTGGCCCCAACATCGTGATGGGTGCGAATGCCCAGGTCGCTCTTGAAAAATTTGCACGTTACTTCGAGGTTGAATGTCGCCTCGTTCCAATCAGTGTCGAGAGTCAATATCGGCTTGACCCAAAGAAGGCTATGGAATACGTTGATGAAAACACCATTGGCGTTTATGTTATCCTCGGCAGTACTTACACCGGTCACTACGAGCCCGTAAAGGAGATGTCTGATCTTCTGGATGAGTACGAGAAGGAGACGGGAATCAGTGTCCCCATCCATGGTGAAGTATTTATTTGTGTTGATCTTTTTGTCATCCGCTGACTCTTCATTCAGTCGATGGAGGATCCGGGGCTTTCGTTGCGCCTTTTGCGCATCCAAAGCTAATTTGGGACTTCAAGCTCCCGCGTGTTGTCTCTATCAATACCTCAGGTCACAAGTTCGGTCTGGCTTACGTTGGTGTCGGTTGGGTGGTATGGCGCTCTAAGGAATACCTCCCAAAGGACCTAATTTTTGAACTGCATTATCTTGGTTCAGTCGAATACTCATTCTCGCTGAACTTTTCCCGCCCCGCCGCACCCATCGTTGCCCAATACTTCAACTTCGTGCACCTCGGATTCGAGGGATATCGTGCGGTAGCTGAGGATGACCTTAAGAATGCAAGGCTTTTAAGTCGTGCTCTTGAGAAGAGTGGCTGGTACACTGTTCTTAGCGACATACACCGACAGAAAGCCAATAGCCTCCTCGAGAAAGGTACCCAGGCGACTATTGGCCTCGATGAAGAAAGATCGGAAGTTAGTATTTACTGCTGAAAAGCAACACTTTCTGACCAAGTCACGCACTTCCACAGAACTACATTGAAGGTCTTCCAGTCGTAGCATTCCGGTTCTCCGACAGCTTCCAGGAGAAATACCCTGAAATCCAACAGAGGTGGATTCAGACTCTTCTGCGTGCCAAAGGGTGGATTGTCCCCAACTACGAGCTTGCTCCCAATTTGGAACAAATTCAGATTCTTCGGGTCGTTGTCAGGGAGCATATGACTGAAGGGGTCAGCATTCCCTCTCAGCTTTCTGGGTCAGTTTACTGACGCACCACTCTAGCTCGTGGACCGCCTGGTTGGAGATATCGTAAGTCATGCGTAATATTCTGGCTTTGCAGGATCTGACACGACTAATCGCTGTCTAGGTGGAGGTTACCGAAGGTCTTATTGACAATGCGTCGTCGTCGCATGCCCTCAACTTGCTTGGAAACCACGCCCATTGCAATACCAATATTGGAAAGATGGACGACGATTCTGCAGCCCAGTATTCTGGCACATACTCAAAGCAATGCTGAACGCTGAGCATAAAGGAATGTTGTAAGATAGATGTCGCGCTGTGAGGAAAATTGTACAAAAATATCGCAGGTACAGAGGCGTAGTCAGATTGTAAAATAAAGCATTGGTGTTGTGAGCTAAGCATGGAATCGATATCTGTGGACCAATGATTTGAAATAAACCTCTGCTATCTTCTATAGGCTCCGGGCCGTTCTATCATTGCTGTCAAGAGCTCGATTGAGTGGACCATCGTGTGCCGCTGCACCATATGTAACAGTTGTCGTGATAACCACACGGCGCCTGGTGGCATGGTGCCAAAGCTTCATTCAAGTTTCAATCTTCTAATTACGTACATTAACTTTGAAACCTTCCGGCTCACAAGTTGACAGCATTACTATCGGACTCAATCTGTCGTCTGTGGTGATCACCTCGCTCCTACCAATGCACTCGCAGTCATGGTTCAGAGCAACAATGTTGCTTAAGCTTGTTCTCTTCGTCTCCATTTTGAGTTCATGGGGGCTCTAATGACAAATTTCAGTGGAAACTTGAACTTCTAGCCTCTACACCCAGTGGCATCTTTACAGCGTCAATTTGCAATGTATACAGGTCACGCAGCCTGAGGTCACAAGATCCTACTGGCTGGTTCGTTTATGTCCCCACAATGCAACCGTGGTGCGTGGGGATATTCAATCGAGGAACTTTTCGGAGATCTGTCTGCTTATCAGTGGAAACCTGTACCTCTTGTCGGAATGGTTGTCCAATCTGCCAAGCATAGACGCAGACCTTTCTAGTCGAAACAAGTATATAAGGGATCGATGTAGGAATCCGACTGGAGCGTGATATCCTGCGGGAAACATGGCCGACTCTTATCCTACGGATCCATCGAAATTGCTTCAACTCCAGGACAGTCCTCAAGAGAAGAAGGGCTCCGATGTCTACAGCGCAGAGAGTGTAGAGGAGGCCCCCTCTCAAGAGTCCGAGCATGTCATCCGCGGCGCGGAAGATATTACCAACTTGGTGAGACTAACAACTGCTGCGTCTGTTGTCACATTGATATTGACTTGCTTCAGATCATATCAGCTGAGGATAATCCTGAGCTCCCCGCACTGACTTTTCGCTTCTGGGTCCTCGGTATAGGATTAGCGACTTTTGGTGCGTTGGAATGAGGATTAATCTCGGGATTGTCGTTCAAGTTATCACAGGATCCGTGCTATCTGAGATATATTTTTGGAAGCCACAGAATGCTATGGTTTCAGCGCTATTCCAGCTAATCATATCATACGTTCTGGGGAATGCAGTGAGTTCTCAAGTATACCTCTTTGTATTTGGATTGATTGAGATCATGCACAGATGCATTACGCCTTGCCTTCGACTGGGATTTGGCGCCACGTTAACCCTGGGCCATTCAACATCAAAGAGCACACTTGCATTACCATCATGGCGTCCACTGCGTCAACAACAGCCACAGCTATCGGTATTATAGCGACATTGGATCTGTTTTACGGTGTCTCCTTGAATCCTGGAGCGGCTATCTTTCAAACATTCGCGTCGCAGGTTCGCCAGTCACTGTTGTTCCCGTTTACATTAGCATTAACCACATGATTCAGTTAATCGGCTATGGATTCGCAGGACTCTTGAGAACACTCCTGGTGTGGCCAACTTATGCACTTTATCCGAATCAAATTCCGTCAATTTCTCTCTTGCAATCTATGCACTTTGGTGGTTTACTCAACCACAAGAAGATGAAGTACTTCTGGATGGGTAATTCCTTTTTGGTCATTTCCGATAGTGTGTACTGAAGAATTCCGTACTTAGTCTTTGGGGCTATCTTTTGTTGGGTGAGTGTAACAATACCCCAACCTACCTTTGATCTCATTTTATGATCGTAGGAAATTGTTCCGACATGGATATTCCCTCTTCTCACAGCATTCTCTGTTATCTGCCTCGCTGATAATGGTCGCTCGGCTCTTATTCGGAACCTATTTGGTGCGGGGTCATCCAATGAAGGTCTAGGTTTGCTGTCGTTCAGCTTCGACTGGACTCTGATTACACAAGCATACCCTCTATATTGGCCTCTACAGACGCAGGTCTCGTCCTGGATTGGGCTATTCTTCGGTTATGCTCTCATGAGTGCGTCGTACAACAACATTTATTTGGTGACACGGCTCATTGATCCACGATCAGTGGGATGTTATTATGGAGACGTATTCCAGGGATATTCAAGAGGATTGCCGTTCATGTCAACCGCACTATTCAGTGGTAATGGGTCATCGTATGACCAATCTGCGATTCTTAATTCCAATAATCAACTCGACCCGACGAAATATGCTGAAGTCGGTCCGCCGTACGTGCATAGATAAAAGCAACCCAGAACATTAGCATGACAATGATTCCCAGATACATGAGTACAACCTACGCCGTTTCATTGCTCATGAGCTATGCTTCCATGGGTTCAGCATTTTCTCATATACTCCTGTGGAATTGGAAAGAGCTATGGGAGGCTTTCAAAGGCTTTAACTTCTTGAAGTCAGGACAAGATTTTGACGAGTGAGTTGTTCGATTCTTGATTTTCGATTCTTTGGCGAAGTGATGTCAGTGTTCATTTCCAACGGATGAAAGCGTACAAGGAGGTTCCGCAATGGTGGTATGGTACTATTTTTATCGTATCACTAGGCCTCGCGATTGGTATGGCATACGTTGACATCAACACCCTGCCATGGTGGTCGGTCATCGTTTTTACCATCATTGGTAAGTAGCCGATGTCTGTTCTGATCAATTACACCTCCTTATTTCTTACATAGCGTTTATCCTTGCTGTCGTCCTGGGGTTCATAGATGCTGTAACAGGGTTCATGATCCCTACTGGTGGTTTTGTGCAAGTCATTGCTGTTAGTGGTCTTTCTGTGCTATCTGCCTTCGTCAACACTGACAGATGTGCTAGGCATACATCCATCCTCAACAGCCAGTCCAAAATATGTATGCGAAGTTGTACGGCTACAGTACTAGCTATCAGACGTTATACATGCTGTCGGATTTGAAGCTTGGTGCTACCTTTCACTTTCTTTGATTTGACCCAACATTGATACCTGTTTGTCAAAGGGCAATATGCAAAAGTCCCACCAAGAGCCACCTTCGTCGCACAAGTCAGCGGCACAATCCTTGGTGCCAGTGAGTGACTTATTTTGTACGATGATCGATTATCCCGCTGAATGTATTGGTCAAGTTTTCAACTACGTCCTTTATAAATCCATCGTGGATGCCCACAGAGCTGATTTGGTAAACCGTACGTTACATACACGCTTTTTCCTCTGAACTAACCTTGACAAGATTGATCATAGCGATCGGAACGCGTATATGGTCAGGGTGGAACTCTCAAGAGATCAACTCCGCCGCGATTACATGGGGTGCTCTGAGTCAAGAGCTGTACAGCCCGGGTAAAATGTACTTCCAGGTTCGTGCGCAACTAGATAGTGCCGAATATGCAGTAACAAACCGTGCGCAGATCCCTCTCGGACTTTTATACGGGTTTATCGCTCCTATCCCGCTTTATCTCATGCATCGTCTATTCCCAAGGTAATTTTTCCGGGGCATCACCGTTTTTAGAACCACTTTTATCTAATAGGATGAAACAGACAGAGGATCTGGTCTTACCTCAACATGCCGATTATCTTAACCTATCTGGGTTGGCTGCCGTACTCGGTCAATGGTACGATGGCAGTTCATACACGCTCGGTGTTCTAACGATTGCCGCAGGGATGTGGTGGCCAGGGTTCATCATTGGGTTGTACACCCAATGGTGGGTCAGAACTAGGAAGCCAAGATGGTACACGAAATATAACTGTGCGTCATCTTGATTTGGTCCGCAATAGCGCAACCGACTCCTAGGAATGATTAGATCTGACTTCGGCGGCTTTGGACGGAGGTTCCTCCATCATCTACTTCATCCTTAATTTTGCGGTGTTTGGTGAGTTCCAACTCCTGGAGTCGACACGGGTGTTCTTATATCATTCGAGGGGCGAGTGGAAATGCCATCAGCTTCCCTACATGGTGGGGAAATCCGGATCCTAATGTTCTCAGTGTCGGTGAGTACGCAACTGTGCCATTTTGGAGATGATCGTTCATTTGTCATAACTAGACCACTGCATGGTCAGCGATTTCTCATGACATTGATGAGCTGCGAGTGGTTGAGTGATTGTCCTGGTGAAGTGTATTTCTGGTCTGGGATTTTTTGGAAGGTGGCGCAGGGGTATAGAAGAGGACCACGTGGGATGTATGAAGGATTTGCGACTGCAGTACACAGCCGTAATCGAGGTTGCCAGATGCTTCGGTGCTTCATGAGATAAAGTTGTTCTGCACCTTCTTTACACTTGTAATCATTATTTTCCAACTACAGGTGTGAGTCTCGACACATTAACAAGCTTCTGCAAGAGACAGTATCAGAGAACTGGGGTGAAAGTGTGGAGGGACGACTAAAAACTAATCGTCCTGATGCAGCTCCTTCCAAGCCTGTTCTGTCTTCAAACGTTTTTCTTTAGCCTCGGCGCGGTTACGGGTGGAACGTTCGACACGCTTTAACCAGGGATATGTTAGCGTTCAGCAAGCAGGCAGACTAAAGGCAGCACTAACCTCTTTTCGAAGGCATTGGTTAAGGCTGTCCTTTTCCTTATTACAACCGCCTGTCAGTCGTGCCCAGTTGTTGGCATGACAGGCATCGAGTGCCTGGATGAATTCCCTGCAGACTAGAGAAATGGGTTAGAACAGGAAATGACAGGACCGGAGCCGCGCGCCGCACCTATACGTTTGTCAGACAATTGCGGGTGCATCTGAGAAACGCTGCATGAAAAATCCAGGGATATCAGCCACTAGCTGACAGTCGAACCCAGGGCAGTCGCAGACGCTACACGCACAGACCAAGATGAGAACGAGAGTGTTCCGGTTGTGTGTTTCCCGTAGTCAACCGCTGTGTCCGAGAGAGAGTCCAACCAAGGAACCCGTGTGAAACGGTTCCATGATCGCACGACGCCGGCCGCTAACTCAGATGAGGCCATAAGTATATATTGTAGTTTCAACTCAATCACAGAACTGCATAATTTCCCTCCTCTTTCATTCCACCAGCTATGTCCAAGTTCACTCCGGAGCCATCTGACAGCGCCTCCATCGCGACCATCCGTACTCTTGCTGCCGATGTCGTTGGAAAAGCAAACTCGGGCCATCCAGGTGAGCGACTTAGATCAGCGTCTGTTGCACAGCCGATAACGACGGCGATCCCTCTCTAAGGTGCACCCATGGGTATGGCCCCTGTTGCACATGTCCTCTTCACAAGGTAAGTCGCCCTGAACACTTTTACCTCGAGAATTCATATGAATATTCAAATACAGGTTCTTCAACGCGAACCCCAAAAGCTCCAAGTGGTTCAACCGTGACCGATTCGTGCTCTCTAATGGGTGTGTGTTTTGATCCGCAATTGACCGCATGCTAATGAACTTGTAGACATGCGTATGCATTGAACCCCTAGCTCGCCTATGATTAGATCTCGCTGACCGTTGTTGCTCTCTAGCTGCGCGCTGCAGTACATCTTACTGCATCTCTTGGGCTACAAGCTTTCCATGGATGATCTCAAGGCATTCAGGCAACTTGATTCTTTGACCCCTGGTCACCCGGAAGCACACCACACTGATGGTAAAGCGACATGAAATATCCCCTGTCTATTTGCTCATATTATACTTCAGGTATCGAGGTCACCACAGGTCCTCTTGGCCAGGGATTCGCCAACGGTGTTGGTCTTGCTATGGCCCAGGCTCACTTGGGTGCCCTATACAACCGCGACAACTTTGATCTGATCAACAACTACACATATGGTGTGTGCTTTCCTGGTTTCCGAGACATGAAATCTAATTTTTCTTCCCCAGTTTTCACTGGAGACGGTTGTTTGATGGAGGGTGTCGCTAGCGAAGCTGCTTCCCTTGCTGGCCACTTGCAGCTGGGCAACTTAATTGTCGTGCGTACATGTCACGTGCTTGCTGCATTCACTGTAATAATTTCGGTTCCAGATCTATGACGATAACCGTGGGTTTAGATTCTCATTGGTCTGCCAATCCTTGTGACTTCCCCAATCACAGATATTTCTATTGATGGTGACACCGCTGTCGCGTTCACTGAGAATGTCGAGCAGCGCTTCTTATCATACGGCTGGCAAGTTCTCCATGTCAATGACGGTGACAGGTACGTGATAGTTTCTCATCCCCATTTGTGATATCTAACTTCCGTATAGCGATCTTGCTGGTATTTACGATGCCATTGCCGCTGCTCGTGTCGAGAAGAGTAAACCTACCATCATCCGTCTCAGGACCACAATCGGTTACGGATCGAAGCAACAGGGTACCCACGGTGTCCACGGCTCTCGTACGTATAATTCCTTGGCATCTCAACCGTGTCTCGTATGATTTACTGCTCTCCTAGCTCTCAAGGCCGATGACATCCAATCCCTGAAGAGCAAGTTTGGATTCCCTCCCGATGAGAAGTTCTACGTGCCTAAGGAGACATACGATACCTACCGGGCGGCTGCACTTCGCGGCGCCCGACTTGAATCTCAATGGGCAAGCCTTTTGGCCGAGTACGGAAGGGCATACCCCAAGGAGCACGCTGAACTCACTCGCCGGATTTCTGGAAGGCTCCCAGAAGGATGGGAGCAGACCCTCCCCGTGTACAAGGCATCCGATCCTGCTCAGGCATCTCGCAAACTGTCCGAGCTTGTTCTCACCGCAATCACGCCCGCGATCCCCGATCTCATGGGTGGCTCTGCTGATCTGACGGGCAGTAACTTGACTAAGGTCAAGGGCACCATCGACTTCCAGCCTCCCAGCACCGGACTCGGAACTTACGCTGGTACGTACATCCGGTATGGTGTTCGTGAACATGGTATGGGTGCCATTGCCAATGGTCTGTCTGCCTATGGTGGTATCGTACCATTCGTGGCTACATTCCTGGTAAATAGTGCTGTTACTTTTCCCGAAGATTCTTGCTCATTTGCATCCTAGAACTTCGTTTCGTATGCTGCTGGTGCCGTCAGGTTGTCCGCACTCAGCAAGCATCAGGTTATCTGGGTTGGTAAGTAATAAGGGTTCATCAAAGACTATCGCTTATCAATTGTGAAGCCACGCACGATTCCATCGGCCTTGGCGAAGACGGTCCCACTCATCAGCCGATCGAAACCGCCGTCCACCTGCGTGCGATCCCCAACCTCGACTTCTGGCGTCCCGCAGACGGCAACGAAACATCCGCAGCCTATTACGTTGCTCTCAAGAGCACGGAGACCCCGTCTGTCCTCTCGCTGTCCCGACAAAACCTGCCAAACCTCGAGGGCTCTTCCATCGAGCGCGCAGCTCGGGGTGGATATGTGGTCTATGAGGTCGCCAACGAGGACCTGACCATCGTCAGCAGTGGCAGTGAAGTTTCGATTGCCCTGGAGGCAGCCAGCAAGCTCAAGGCCGAGGGCATCAATGTGCGACTCGTCAGCATGCCCTGCTGGTCGGTATTCGACAAGCAGGACGAACAATACAGGCTCAGTGTCCTCAGGAGTGGGGCTCCCATTCTATCACTGGAAGCGCTCTCGGTAGATGTTGTTCTTTGCCAATGGTGACATAATTTGCTGACTTTGCCTTGAAGACCGTTGGCTGGCAGAAATACAGCCATGAGGTGAGGTTTTCGTCATCGCATACTGGGTGGCTGGCTTATATATTTTGTAGCAATATGGCCTTCCCGCATGGGGTGCTTCTGGCCCGTACCAAAAGGTGTACGAGAAGTTCGGCATCACTGGCACTAGTAAGTTGGC
>Ga0153978_1000485_pt1 | contig 10613 bp, 17 predicted proteins | sample TSGA062MetaG_FD_104749 | JGI IMG/M metagenome (GOLD analysis project Ga0153978, IMG submission 104749) | Attine ant fungus gardens microbial communities from Georgia, USA - TSGA062 MetaG | ecosystem: Host-associated > Fungi > Mycelium > Unclassified | place: USA: Georgia, Yuchi Wildlife...
CATTATGACAGCGCCGGACGGTCAAAAGGCGTTGCAGCGGTTCACTTTCAAAGAAAGGGTGATGGCACAAAGGCCTACCAGCAGTATAACAACCGGTTGATCGATGGGAGTTAGTATCACCTGCTTTATTCTCTCCTTTCCTTGTCTCCTGCAAAAGCCCTTCATCCGTTACGGAGCTTCGTTGTCGCTGGTCTCTGTTTGGCCCTGCCAAGACGACATGCACGTGTGGCAGACTCGCCTGAATGCGGGTTTTCAAGTCTCTTTGGTGCAGTCTGTGGTTGCGGCCTCCACAATCTGGGGGTGTGTACCAGGTTGCGGGCTGTTCGAGGGTTGTCATCTTCCAGCTTGCAATTCTGGTGCCGTCGCCTTTGCATGCCACTCCTTATGGTTCAGTCTCGGGATTGGGTTCCAGGTCGGTGCAAGTATTATGGAGCTACAAGCGGGAGGGGGTACTCCAAAATCTTCATCCCTTGACCAATTTCAAGGCAGCCATCCCCGCGCAAGCCTCGGCTATTGCGGCATATCCAAGGAGGACAGAGTCGACAGTGAACTTGGTAACGGTTTGGACAGTGGCATGCTCCTCGTATCCGTCCCCTTTTGCTTGCCTCCTCGCTGAAAGCACAGCCGACTAACGAATGTCTATCTCTTTTGCACTCGGTGTACCCTATCGACTGTACAGAACGCCCGATGAAGATCGAGATCGTCGTCGACCCCGCTCGTCCTGCTCCACCTGCTTCACTGGTATCTCGCGTTGCTCCCCCCGTTTCTGCTGCACCAGCCACAGAATCTCAGGGTACCAGGTTCGTACAACAAGAAATGTTAAGATCCGTCCCTTGCTTAACGAATTATAGGCCTGCAGCACGTGGTTCCCGTCGTGGAAGAGGTCGTGGAAGAAAAGGTAATGAAAGGCCTCAAAAGAGTGTAGCTGACCTTGATGCAGAGATGGAGGTTCGTCTATGTACCTTGTTCTGGTTCATCGAGTTAACATTCCCTAGGACTACACCGCAACTAGCGCTCCTGTCGCCGCTTGAAGTGGCTCGTGTTATGTGTATCCGTTAATCACTGTTCTTTCTGATACCGTTCCCATTTATGTCCGTACTCTGTCCTGTATTCTACATCGCTCTTGCTTTTATCCGACCAGGATGTTTTATGTGATTTACAAGAGAATAATTAGTTTCCGTCGGCTCACTTGTGCGCTAATTGTTGGCACTTTGGTTTGTGAAGCTTTCGTGCTTATTGTTGTTACACGTCTGAATCACGATTTGCTATTCCTGGTCATTGGTCCCTTTGTCTGTTAACACTACGATAATCGTCCAACTGGCCCATGGACGTTTCTGCGGAGAAGTTGTTATACTCTCAACGACCTGAGTGGTCCGATGTACTTCCCCTAGAGCAGTACGAGGACATTACCCCTCTTGCGCCGATATTTTACACCGACGAATGTGAGCGCATTGGCCTGTCTCTAAAACGTCGCTCAAAGCAAAGATTGGATTGCATCCATCAGACAAAGATGCCACAAACTACTTCAGAGGGATTGTGAAGAGCGGTGAAATGACTCCCAGAGTGTTGGAACTCACGGAGGACATCATTCGGCAGAATCCTGGTCACTATTCTGCATGGTGAGTGTGGCATTTGCTTCACCTGTCCGTTTAGACGGTGTCTCCATGTGCGATCAGGCAGTACAGATACAAAACACTTATGGCACTGAAATGCCCTCTGACCGAAGAGCTTAAGCTGATGGACGAGCTGGCGATCAAGCATCTAAAGACGTATCAGGTCTGGCACCACCGGCGACTGCTCGTCCAGCAGACTCGCAACCCCGGTCCGGAGCTCGAGTTTATCGCCAACTCGCTGCAAATCGACATGAAGAACTACCACACGTGGTCGTACAGGCAGTGGATTCTCGCGTACTTCAATGACGACGAGCTCTGGAGCCATGAGCTGGACTTTGTGGAGAGCATGCTTGACATCGACGTGCGAAACAACTCTGCCTGGCATCACAGATTCTTCGTTGTCTTCCAATCTGGAGTGCGAAACGGGGATCAGGACAGAGATGCGGTATTTCACAGGGAGCTATCGTGAGTCTTGATTGTATAGGTCGTGCACTTCTGGGGCGATGACGAGGTTGCACGTAAGGTTCGTAAAGGAGCGGATTGCGGTGGCGCCCAACAATGCATCTGCATGGAATTACCTGCGTGGAATACTTGATCATACTAAAACTCCCTACTCTGAACTGCAATCGTTCGTGATGCCTTATTCTCTGCCCCAGACTCCTCTCGGCACGCCTCCTGAAGTCCTTGACCTGGAGAACCCCCTACCCTCAAAAGAAGCCCATCTCCCATGCGTCGCTGCTATCGAATTCATGGCCGATATCTACGAAATGGCGGGGAATGACGGCCTGATCAAAGCCACTGAGGTGCGATACATGTGCGTTTGAACTTTGCAGAAAACACTGACGTATCGTAGCTTTGGGGATCCCTAGCAAACGAGCATGACACTATGCGCAAAAGGTAGGTCATCTGCATTGAGTCAATCTCTCCCTGATTGGCTTTCAGATACTGGGAATACAGAATCAAGGAAGCATCGAAGACAACATCAGCGGCGAGCAATGCATAGACGGGGACTTTCTGAATGTTCTGTATTATATCTTACTTCTTACTATATGTCCACAGGTAAACAGGGCATGATGTCATCAAATATTGTGTGTCGTTATTATCGGCTTTGCACGTCCTATGATATAGGTGTTCGGTAACCTAGTACCTCAAATACAATGAGGCTCATAATATCTTCCTAAACACTCTCAGAGTCCCTTGCAAAAATTATCGTCTTGGGTAACTGCCATCGACCACTATTCCCCAATCAGCACAAATACTTTGAAATGTTTAGTGCCACATCTTCGTTGAACACTAGCTACCGGGTTGTGTGCAGACTCCCCCTTCTGTTCACTCACTTTTCGTGTCTGAACTTGGTCCTATTCAGCAAATGGTACAGGAATTCTGGAAGGAGCTGTACTAGCAGTGTGGTTCTCATTAACAACTTGCGTGCAAAATGTCATCATCACCGGCGTTGAGTCTTGCGTGCCTTCACGAGCGCTGCCAAATGTTTTATGTTCACGTAGTATCTTCGCACGTAAAGTCGGTGTGGACTTCGTCGGTTGGCATACGAACTACGTACATAGTAGCATGACTGCAGATATTTGATATACAAGCTCCCGTATCCATAACGTTACAAGAATGACTTGCTGCTTTATGACGTCCGCGGGTATGTATGCGATAAATAATGTCAATAATACGCAAACCATCAGCATCATAGTCGAAGTGCGAAGGGCACGGATCATGACGGAATACTAGCTGGTGAATGATGACTATGTATCCCTACGAAACCGTAGGCAATCAACGTCAGGTAACTTGAAACTAGAACACCAATACGTCGACTGTCTGCGACCCGACACCGGGCTATCATATTTCGCTGTAAGCAGATGTCGGACACCTTGTTATGTTGCGACTCACCTTCTGCAGTATTACCCTACTTTCGTCCATAAAGATTTCCTCCACATCAAACAGCTCCTCGCTCACTATCTCGCGATAGGATAGCGCAGATCCCAATGGTTCCGCAAACGGGGGGCGGATCACTGTAGCCAGCTCCCCTCGCACAAGTTGACTACGCCATCCCGTTATATCTCCCGCATCATAATTCCAAGAGATGTGCGGGTTAAAATCTCTGATAACTAGCCGACTCGAGATGCCCGAGCTCTCGTAGATTCCCGCGGTCCGGAAACCATAGACTGAATTCTGCTGGTGCGTACAATCTTGATCAAACCATGTTGTATGCTGCGGTCCCCACATTGACCAAGGCAACTCGGGGCCACTCGATGTTGATTGTTTGTACCTCTTGGCAAATAACCTTTCCAGTCGCAGAATGGCACTACGCCGGACAAAGAAGAAATAGCGGCGCGACTCGAGATCCATGATTGGAATAATTTTGATATGTATGAGGATGAGTTGGTCATCCCCACTCGGGTGAAAGATGCACGAAGGTTGGTTGGAAGATTTCTGAGAATAGGGAGGCACGGAGCAAGGGATTGGATTTATGCTTGTGAATGCCTCGTGGTATAACCAGTCATCCATCAGAGAGGGTAAAGAGAGCTTTGCAGTGCATCGAGGGGCCTCTGACTTGTTAGAAAAGGAATAAATTTTTATCGTCCCATTGGTAACGACGAGGAATTTATCCTCCGCAAGGAAAGAGTAGTCGTAGATACCCTCACCAAACAAAAGATTGCACTGCAATTATCGTTAACATCCGCCGATAAGAGTCATAACAACCACTCACCTGGTATCCATTCTTAGATTTCCAGTCCCATATTTGCATACAGTCCGCGACGGTCGACCAGTGAATAATATCCCGAAACAGTGCCACAATGTAAGTCCCGATTATGTGAAGCCTTACCGGGGCAGAATTGGTATCCGTCGTCTTCAGGATAGAACGAGCTACCCCGGGATGGATGGCGTTCGTTGTCAGCGACCTCAGATGGATAACGTTGGCACTCCCCGGACTCTGACTGGTCGTGCCAAATTTAGCGTGAGAAGACATGATGGGAGAAAATGCGAACATAGCACTCACTTGTAATGCACCGTGATAAGGAGATCTTGCTCAGGACAAAAAGTAAAGTCCAGGAAGGTTGTGACATCGACAGGATGACTCCAGGAATATACATCATCCGGATGCAGCGCGGATGGCAGTCGCTCGAAATGGATGTGGTTCCTTCTGGCAGCGCCGTATACACCGCCAACAACGCGACTGACCGGTGACGTTGGAATGTGGAATGTGCGTTTCTGCTTGTATTGAATGTTTTGCCATGCAGCATTATATTGCGTAAGTCGCTTGCGACACGCAACCACTGGCAGTGGGACGTCGGTTCCGTAGGCACCCACTTGGACCATTTTGAAATAATAAAGGTCGATGATGTACTTTTGCATCTCCGAATCATCCATCAATGCTTTTAGCGCTTTGCATGTCTAGGGCTAGTGAGCATTTTATGATAGTCAGCGCTTTGTTCACTCACTTGTCGTATCCGAATCAGATCATATGCGTCGAAAAATGCCAGTATATGGTATAAGAGCTCTGGAGGGAGCTGCACCAGTGACATGGTTCTTATCGACAGGTTCATAGGTACCCACAGTGAGAGTGCAAGTGACTAGACCTGCGATCCTGCTGATGGTCAATTTAAAAGCTTCTGAAATCGATGTTCACGTGTTACTTTTGGCCGATGTTTCCACAGCGCCAATCTGCAGTGATCCTCCTTTATCGGCAGCCGCTGTCCCAATGAACCTCCAATAGTCACCTCAATCTCTTTACTTGGACTAGATCTCGAGAAGAGCGTGTCCGATTACCCTGCCACACCATCCCCACCGCTTATTACAATTACTATTCGAAATCGTCCGCGCAGATGAGGGGAGCTCGATGTAGTTAAGTTTCTAGCCCGAGGAGGTGACCAGATATTGCCGTACTATCAGTACGTAGATTTGCGGCACTTTGACAGCACCGTCTAGCAGATAAGTTCCATGAAAGACAACTGGCATGCAGGGTTGCTTAAGATGCCCTGCCTGTCTCCGACGATTACGATGAAGGGCAGGGGTGGTGGTCTCGATCGTTTCGCTTTACACAAGCGAAAGAATCATAACGATTAATTTCCGTCGTAAGACAGCGCGTCAAAGTGTCACGTGAAAGGCGCAGTGCACGTGAGATTCTGCTTTGTTCCCCGAGACAACTATAAGGGACCAAGATCATGTCTTCCAACGGCCCCGCCAGCACCAGGAATGACTCCAAGTCCCCAGTTCCCATCCGTCCATTCTCCCCGTCCATCAATACCCCCACATCCGTACATAATCGCACATCCCTAGACAGTGAACGCAGCTCCACGTATTCTCCGCCGGTTACCGCCAATGGTCACGCCCATGCGCCCGTGGACGAAGAGGGCTTGGACACAATCGAAAAGTTGAAGAGAGACCTCGAACGAGAGAGACAGGAGAAGGAGGACCTTACCACACAACACCGCAACCTGTTAGCGAAACTCACGACAATGCGCACCAGCCTAGGCAATAAGCTGAAGCAGGATGCCGTATGTCTCTATCGTATTTCTATTCCTTCTGTTCCCCTAACGAACCTGGCGTAGGAAGAACTTGATAGGAGGGAACAGCTGGTGCAGCATCTCACAGCTCAGAATGAAGACTTGGCTTCTACCGTAGAGACTTTGAAAGCCGAGCTCATCGCATCTCATGAAGAAGCCGAGCGGAATTCAAAGGAACTGGATACCATCCGAAGCCGCGTCCTGAACGAGAATGCACAGGAAAGCCTTTCCCGGGAGCGCGAGCTTCGGGAAACCTTAAGTGAACTCGAGCGATGCCGCCTCGAGCGTAGCGAGTGGGAGCGCACTTCGATGCAGGAGAAGATGTTGGGCGATGAAGCAAGACTGAATCTAGAGACGCTTAAGCGTGAAATAGAGATGGAACGCGAGGCTCGAGATCGAGAGTCAGCTGAATTAGCTGCAGCACGGGAAACTGCGACTAACTTACAATCGGTTCTAGAGGATTTTCAGTCATGTAAGCCATATTGCGTGGGTTCATGTTTAATTTCTGTACGCTGAATATTGTAGCCAAGGACCATGAGCTGTCACAAGCTGTAAAGGACTATAAATCTCAGCTCGATGATGTCACGATGTCGTTAGCTGAATTCAAGCGACGAGCCTTGGATGCGGAGGTCTGCCTGGTGTTCTGATAGATTGCCTCATCAAATTTACATATTAAACAGGGCCATCTTGATGAACTAAAACTCAGCGCCTCGCGGACGCAGGCGTTAGAACAGGAGGTCAAGGAGAAGAATTTATTGATCGGAAAGCTACGACACGAAGGTTTGCTTTCATTTCCGCACAAATTGCCTAATATCAATTCTTTTTTGTAGCTGTGATTCTCAACGAGCACTTGATGGAGGCTCTCCGTAGACTTCGGCGCAATTCTCCCGACACTAGCGTGGACCGGAGACTAGTTAACAACGTCCTTCTGTCCTTTCTTTCTACTCCACGTGCCGACCCAAAACGCTTTGAAATGCTAACGCTCCTTGCATCCATTCTATTATGGACAGATGCGGAGCGAGAGAAGGCAGGCCTCCAGCGCTCATCAACAACGACGTTATCTAGCAATTCATTTTGGAGTCGTCCCTCAAATGTTGGGTCGCCAAGTCAAAAGCCAGTCGATTTGGAAAAGACAGATGAGACAGAGGTAATGCCATAAACTTCCTTATAGCTGTAACCATAAGCCTGACGGCGCTTTCTTGACAGTCTTTTTCCCGCCTCTGGGTGGAGTATTTACTCACCGAAGCAAGTCAGGGCGAAACGCCTGCTAGATCGCCGCGCCCGAATGCATCGGTTCCAAACAGTCCATTGCACTCACCGAATGGCCTCCCCTCACCAATGGGTCTTAAAGGAACGCGACGCCTTGCATCTTTCACCGGCGCCGCAGGTATGGCAAGCACTCCAAGCTTGGTGCCGCCGCCGTCTCGAAAGGGGAAGGAAAAGGAAGTGATACCGTGACATCTGCTGGTCGGACTTGTTACTTGACTTTATTGCATGCCTGGACACCTAATGTAGTTTCTCTTATCTCATGGCCATTCGGAGAAGCACTGTAGAGTGCTGACCTCGGCTTGTACACATGCATGCATATACAACGCACAGAGACTTGAAAATGTACGCGAACCTAATCCCTGACATACGGGACCCTCGCTGTAATACACAATATCTGATTCGATGGCATGACAAACCGAAGGTTATGTAATATTATATCGTCATACTTCAATTGACCCAGCGTACGAAACAGACATGGATCCGACGGCATGAAACTGCATGGAATACAAGCAGTATGTCCCCGTGACAATCTCAGGGCGTATGTATCACTTCGCTGGACACTGGTATACACGGTTCGACTGGGAGAGCGGCTTTACCAGTACCTTGTCTGATCTTGACGAAGTATATTCCTGGAGTCACCTATCGACACGAAGCTTGGGTCTTAGATGCACATCACGGCGAGCGAGTCACTCGAACAATAATCTAAAAGCAATTATGACTTGAACAAGATTTATGAAAAGCAAGGAATCTGTCGTTTAAATAATGACTGCCAAACTAGTGTAAGAACGAGTCCAATAGACCATCGGTCTCTCGTGAACAAAGTGCGCCAAGACGAGCTCAGTTCGATGCAAGAAGCATTTTCCGAGGGTCCTCGATGTAGTCACGGACTTTCACTGTAACCCGCGTTAATCACGGGCAGAATGACAATAAGAAGTACGAACCTAAGAATGTGACGGCCTCCCGACCATCGAGTAGTCTGTGGTCATAGGTGAGGGCAACGACCATGATGGGTCGGATGACGATCTGGCCGTTAACAACGACGGGCCTGTCCTTAATCGCGTGCATGCCGAGCACGGCGGACTGAGGTAAATTGATAATGGGTGTTCCGTACAATGAGCCGAAGACGCCGCCATTGGAGCTAAGGATGATAATAGTCTTTAGCCTTTTGATTTGGTTTGGGGATCAAAGAAGCTCACATAGTGAATGTGCCTCCTGCCATATCTTCGAGAGTCAATTTACCGTCCCTGGCCTAGTGACAATGAGTTAGCTGCAAGAAAACGCGACGAGAGTACATGCCTTGCTACCGAGAGCAGCGATCTCCTTCTCAATTTCCACAAAGCCCATGCTCTCGGCATTTCTCACAACGGGCGTCACCAGGCCCTTGGGGGTGGCAACCGCGACACTGAGGTCAACGTAATCGTGATAGACAATCTCGTCACCATCAATGGAGGCATTTGCAGAAGGAATCTCCTTCAGTGCCAGCGCGCACGCACGGGCAAATGCACTCATGAAGCCAAGCTTGACGTCGTGTTCCTTGAGCACCTCGTCCTTGTACTTTTTTCGCATCTCCATGAGAGAGGACATGTCAATCTCGTTAAAGGTTGTGAGCGACGCAGCAGCGTTTTGCGACTCCTTCAAACGCTCGGCGATGCGCAGACGCATACGGTTCATCTTAACCTAAGTAACAGTGGCACGTCAGGATCTTTCTGCAAACAGAGACAGGCTATGCATACCCTTGTTTCGCCCCGGTTGCCTGCTGCAGGCGCAGGTGAAGGTGCTTTTGACTTCTCCTGCTTCGGTTTCGAGTCCTGCTTCACCTCTTTCTTCGACTCTTTGGGTCCTTCAGGAGGGACACCACCACTCTGCTTGCTGGCACTTGATGGTGCGGGAGGCTCTGGGACCTTCTTGTCCACTTGTTGGTCCTTGGGTTCTTCAGGATCGGTCTTCTTCTCTTGAGGAGGGGCAGCAGATGCTAAGGAAACATCGAGACGTAATGGGATGGCGCATCTCATAAGTTATACAGACCTACCACCACCTTCACCGGGCTCGATTCTGAAGAGTTCTTGGCCAACGGTGACAGTATCCTCCTCCTTTGCGAGAAGCTCCACAATCTTTCCTGCTGTAGGCGCGTTAACACTGACATCAATCTGTGAGAGGCAAGATTAGTATAGTAGATTGATCGGATCGACTCCACGCCGCAGAAGCGTGCGTACAGAACGACGGTGAATGGTTGAAACTCACCTTATCCGTCTCGATGGTCGCGACCTCCTCGTCCGCCTCGACGGAATCCCCAACCTGTTTTGACCATGACCGGAGAGTGCCCTCTGAGATGGACTCTGCCATCTGCGGCACCTTGACAGTCTCGGCCTGCAGAAGATGCGACGAATGGAACTGTGCACGTCTCAGTTGCGAGTCGGCGACTTTCCTGCAACGGGCGAGAGCAAGCGTCGGCACCGTCAGCGACGCTGAACAGAAAAAAAAAGACGTCGAGAGAGCGCGCACCATCCTTTCGACAGCGATGCAGCAGTGCACTGGGCGTTTCTGCTGGCTAAAAAGGTGCGACTGCGAGCTGCAGCGATAACTCGTTTGGATAACATCCTATGAGTCGAGGTAGACTAGGAATTGACTAGAAAGTGGGGAAAGAGACAGGTGCTCCGGCGGTGGACAGTGCTAGGATGGGTACGGAACAAAACTCAAGTCAAGCATATGGGCAGTGATGTATTGGTTCGGCCACGCGTGACGCTTCGCTGGCCGGGTTGCTCCACCGAAATATCCGAGCTTCCCCAAAACACAATTTTCTGTCAGTTCATGTGTATCTGTCTTTCTCTTGAATCTTGTTTGATGAGAAACAGCTAACAGCACTCAATAAATTCTCATCCGGGTGCCTGAAAAAAGTTTCAAAGCATGACGGTTGACATGGCGTCAGTGCCTCATCATATCCAGAAATTGGCAGCGGGTAAAGACGTTTCAGAGTGTCCTCAGAAACTTGTAGTTATGCGAACACAGCTTACAGGTAAGTACAATACAGTAGAGTAGTATGTGTGTAGGATACGGGGTGTATCATGCAACGTTAAGTGTGACTTGAGTTCAGCTACTATCTATCTCGCGGCCCGCTATCTTCCACGGGCGTGAGCGTTAACGGTTCAGAGGTATATTCGCCCATATGAGCATCGGACGGATAAGTCCGAGTGCCATTATTATCCACAGGTAACGAGGA
>Ga0153978_1000486_pt1 | contig 10611 bp, 13 predicted proteins | sample TSGA062MetaG_FD_104749 | JGI IMG/M metagenome (GOLD analysis project Ga0153978, IMG submission 104749) | Attine ant fungus gardens microbial communities from Georgia, USA - TSGA062 MetaG | ecosystem: Host-associated > Fungi > Mycelium > Unclassified | place: USA: Georgia, Yuchi Wildlife...
GATTCTTGTCTCCAGTGTCCACCTCTTCCCATTATCTTCATTCACAAGCAGCCCCTTTGTTTCTGCTCGTCATGGCTTTTTCATGCTCTGCTCTGCTCATTTTTGTCCATTTTGTATGCCCACAACTATTCTAGTTCGTGTCCACCCATCCTGGCTCATCTAGTAAAGTGGTATATATGTTTAGATACAAAAAAAACACGAAGATTGGTATACTAATCTGTAAAGGACTTTAAGTATGCACTGGTGACTGGTGCAAAAAAGTGGTTTTGGTGTCTAAACATACACTACCGACTGCCGAAAAGCTGTAATATATATCCAAAATTGGTTTACTGTGGCTGACCTTTACACTGTGTGTATCCGATGGTTTTCGCACCACCTTTTATTAACATATACAAAATATCCTCGATATAGTAAGGAGCCACGGGCTTTATGAAACATGCTCGCAACCATTTGTAAACATCTCCAGGACACCGAGTTTACATTGACGACCCGAGCTACAGGCAACATTTAAGTTTCAGGGTTTATTATATATCACGCAACATCCCTGGCATGGACATCTCTTCTATAGCTCTCATATAGGCTGTATTCCATATGTCGTCTACAGATTTGTTATGTACCTTAAATATACGTCTCTTCTATAGCTCTCCTACAGGTCTTATTCCATATGTCGTCTATAGATCTGCTCAATACCTCAAATATACACTGCACCTCAGATGTGTATGTAATAACGGATGATCCAAGATCTGGTACAATTCACGCACGACAGATGAAATGGTCAAAAAACATGGCATTCGTTGCGGCAGCAAATTAGCGTGATTAAAAGGCTATACTAGTCCAAATGAGCGATAGGGTGAGCGTTGAAAGTATCTACCAAATGAGCTTTTCCTGGATGATCGTCTGCCACTGTGGGTTGCTCGTGACGAGAAGCTTTGGGATAGACACATTTGCATGGTAATCAGCGAGGTCCTCCTGGAAGCATTTCACCAACATGCTACACAATAATGAGTCAATGCATGAAAAACACAGATGAGAACCGTACTTTCGAAATGTGGTTTCATACGCCTTTGTGCGCACTTCAGGTGTTCCCTCAACATCCTTTGTTTCCTCCTTTGCGATCTTGCGAATATTCTCAAGCGAGCAATCAACAAAATTCCAGAACTTCCCTGCAGTGAACTTGGGACGCCTTCCACCAAAACCTGAGCCACCATTCTCAAGTTCATCACCATCAGTGTCAAGCTCTTCATCATCTACCTCCTGGCCGTCTTCTGCATCATTCCTCTCAAACTCGGTCTCTGCAAGGTAATCGCTGGCAGCATCATCATTAGTTCCAATGGGTGCTCTGGTGATGCCGGTGACCGAGTCATCGTCATGCAGGTTGTCATCATCTCCATTTTGTTCCCCCTGGGCCACATCACCACATGCTGCGCTAAGCTCTATAGCAGCAATGTCAATGCTGAGCTTACTTTCGACTTTGGACCGAAGGTCCTTGTGAAGAGACCAGATAAGCTTATCTGAATAGAGTTCCTTGAGCGGAATGGTCTTGTAGTCATTGATACCAATAAGGAAGATACGCAAGCAACGTCGCTAAATGCTGTAGATTATTGCCTGTTCTTAAAATAAAAAACAAACCAAAAAACATACCAGAAACGCGAACCTAGTCCAGTGTGAGGCATCCACCTCCATACAACCATGAGCAAGGGACTTTGAAGTCTCCACAATGCTCATCTTTTTGACAATGGACGTCATCAACTGAGTGATGTCATTGTGAATGCGGCATTGTATGAAGGTTGCAAAGTACATACCTTGGACTTCATATTGCCGCGAATAGAAGAAAGCAATTTGCTAACAAGTCCAGAGAAACATCCGCTGAGATCTGCATCTTCGAACAACAACTGTGGAACTTTGAAAACTCCAAGATGATCCTTGATAAAATCCTATTCTAGGCTCAGCTAGAGGTCACGAAGATTCAAAACTGATTACCATAATGCGTGCATGCGTGTCCGTTATATAGGCAGTAAGATTGGGTGATAGTAGGCATGAAGTCAGACGGTTCTGGAGCCCAGACTGTTGTGTTTCGTCAGGCCAGTAACTTAATTAGAAGTAATAAAATATACCTTGAAATCTTTGGAGTCTAATAACTCTTTCAAATCTGTAAGGGTAGAACTTTCTGCATCCACGACATTCTTTAGGAGGGCAGCTCTGATATCAATAAGCATGTGATATATGCCTCCGGTCTAAAATTTTATCCAAGTCAGATAATCCACTTGGAGCAATTAAGTAACAACGCACATCAATAAACGCATGGAGATCCTTCGCTGGAACACCAGTATCTGCAGCAAGTTTGTTTGCGTATACCTTGAGTCTTTTTGTGCGTCGAGGCGTTAGAACAGTCAGGCCATCATCCTCAGTATGAGAGTATGTCCTTTGGCGACGTATGCCAGCACTAATAGGTTCATCAACTGAATTGCCAGGTGAAGGAGGGCGTGAAACATCATCGACAGCACTCCGACCCCGAGTTGCAGAGTTGTCTGGCAAACTCTGGAAGAATCCTAGTGGTGAGCGTGCACGCTGAATATTGCCGGAAGTGAGCGAACCACATGCAGAAGGAGCCCGAGATTGACCAGAAATAACCTGGTCAGACATTGAACCTCTCCTTCCTCGAGGATCAACTGAAGTGTCTGGTGCCAGTAGACCATTTGTTGACCTTGGTTGTCTAGTCTGAGAGCTACTTCTGGTCTTGGATCCTTGAGAGCGCAGCGGATAACGCTGAATTATCATCCTGCCAGAGGACTGAAGCGTTGACAGTGGCACAGTTGTTTGAGAGTTTCAACATCATGCCATGGCCCAATTTGGAGGGGACCATGACCAGTTCGCTTGTTCGGGTCACAAATTAACAATGGAGAACATCGATAAAGTGCAAATCAGAATCATCAATTAAGTAGCTGGGATTCAAGTCGTCACTGAATATGTACAAGTAGTAGGAAGATGTGATAGTTGTGGAACTGCTCTTGAAATAGCGCTATGAGTACCTCTATAGTAGGAAGGTATGACAGTAGAACACCAATAAAGTGAAATCAGAATAGGGTAACTATTTTATGAAGATGTGATAGTGTAGGACCGCTCTGACACTAATAGCACCACAAGTAAGATATGATAGTAGAACATCGATAAAGCGCAAATCAGAATACCTCTATAGTATGAAGATGTGATAGTGCAGAACTGCTCTTGATACTAATAGCACCAGGCCCATGGGTATCTCTATTGAAGGTATGATCGTCTAGTATTAGAACATCGATAAAGCGCAAATCAGAATACCTCTATAGTATGAAGATGTGATAGTGCAGAACCGCTCTTGATACTAATAGCACAAGCCCATGGGTATCTCTATCGAAGGTATGATCACTGCCTAGTATTAGAACATCGATAAAGCGCAAATCAGAATACCTCTATAGTATGAAGATGTGATAGTGTGGAACCGCTCCCCAAGCTGATGGCACCACGAGCCTTAAGCAGCCTGAATGATAACATAGGTGCGCCTCAACCCGTACCCTGTAAGGAGTTATGGTAAGGATTAACTGCAGAGCGCTGGAGATGTGGCAGCACAGAATGGGGCTGGGACTCAGAGAAGCTGGAGAGGTGGAATGGGGAATTGATGGTCCCTTGGAGTGGCAGATTGAAATGTGGCATGCGATTATCTTGGTGTGCAGTGATTGCACTTGCCGTGTTCCTATTGGCATGAGTCCCATGACCTGGTGGGTAGTAGGCAGTGTGTGGGGCTGGCGTCGGTAGCAGGGGATAGTAGGATGGGTGTGCCTGGAGCCCGGGGTGGTATGATTGCAGTAAATGATGGTATGTTTGGCTCGGATTCGGAGTTGGAGGAGGGTTCAAATGAGAAAGGCAGTCCAAGCTCAGACTTGGAGTTGGAGGAGGGTTCAAATGAGAAGGGTGGTCCGAGTCATGGTGGAGATAGGGAAATTGGGGCAGAAGTGAATATGAGGGCAATGGCTGAGAAGACGGAACTACCGGATGGCGAGCAAGCGGAACTTGCTGAGAAGATGATGCTTGCAAAGAAACATCCAGCCTGAGATCGCCATCACCTGGTACTGTCTTTTGACTTCCTTCTACACTGAGACAACGAGCCTTTCCTTTTGACTTCGCACTGATAGTTCCAGTCTTGGTCTTCCTAGTGGGAAGACGGTCAAAGGCAGGAGCCGATGCCAAACAGTCCTGCATCATGATCCCAGTAGTGTCAGCGCTTTCTAACTGAGGTATATCACCAGACTTCTTTGATGCTCTCTTCTCCTTCAATTGCATTACAGCCATGGCCCGAACCTTACCCACATCCACAACCCTCAGTGGTGTTTTTTTGAGTGAATCTGGAATGACGAGGCGAATATGATCATAGTTGTGAATAGAATAGGTATTAAGGAAATAGTGTGGTGTTGACTCGTGCTGAACAGTGGCCTTCATCCGAGAGGTTTCAATGCGCTCTTGACACACAGGTTGCTGCAAAACGCCCTTGCACTTTAAATCAATGCAGTTGTGCTGCAGATTAACAATACAAATGATATCCTAGTGTCGCAATAATCAAAATGGTCAGGAGCGGTGCATACACTTATGATGTGATACTTACCAGTCCTGTCACAACTACCCTGTCATCAGTGAGACTCAGACATGGAAGATGAACAGAAGGATGTAATGTAGCTCCGAAGGAGAAAAGCTGCAGTGCAATGTAAACCACTGTATGTTTGTCATCGGATGACACAAGAATCTCCTTAATTTGCCCGATGTACATCTTATATTATCCTTTCAATCAATAGCCGTAAAAAAGTAACAGATTTAAGTTGCTGACCTTTCCATCAATTGCTTGTCGAAAGATGACATGGCTCTCTAAATGTGCGGTGTCTCCTTGACTTGTTATGATTGATTTTCCCTGATAATAATTAGTGGTTGTCTGGGGCTGGGCTGTCTTCAGGATCTTCGCACAACAAGTATCTTTCCAGGAGACCACTGTTTCACTCCTTTCTGTTCTCCCATTCATGCTCGTAGTAGCTTGAGTTTTTCCAGAACCTGTGCATAGCAAATAAGCAATGATACCACTATCAGAAATACATTCGCTGGGTGTATTCACCTGGTACTGGAGTATCGTGGCCAAAATCTGACAACCCAAGAAGCCGCGCCTGACCTGGGTGCTTATCAAGGTATTCTAGAATCTGCGATCCTCCCCGAACCCATTTCGACACCCTTCTATCATACCAGTATCCCCCAGTCGCAATATGTTTTACAAGATCTTGGTGAGCAAATGTTCGACAAGTATCTCGGCTCGGCGCTTTGCGATTACTGTGTATACACGATAAGCGAAAGACATGGTTGAATGACTCATATCTCTCGGTTGAAAATATAATTGCTGGTCCAAAACGGCGAATGAAGGCTGGGAGATGGATCAAGAAATGGAATTTCGGCTTGCTGACTAGGATGCTAGGCGCGCACTGAGCTGTAATATTCAGGAAATCTTCAATCGTTCGTGATAACTTTGCCTAGCCAAGGATTTAGAAATCAAACTTCAAGGATAGACTCAGAGACGTACAAGATATATCTCAGTGTTCGCTATTTTTGTGTGCCAGATGAGCACGACGAGTTCACCGATTGTTGTCCAGCCATCGAGGATGGTGGAAGGGACAAGGTCGTGAATCAAAAATGGCATCACCTGCGCTAAGCTCTTGAAGTGCTTCCCAATTAAACTGCCCTTATAATGGCATATGTAGTCCGCATTGAGGCATGGTGCATTGAGGCCGTCCTTGTTGATGGATTCCAAGCGGCTTTGAAAGAGACGTAGAAGATTAGCCTTTTCAAGTAAAAAAACTGTCTGTGCCCAAAAGTATTTGACAACCCCAAGTAGGATCGTATGCAGGATTTCTGTTGGTGTATCCATATGAACATCGAAACCTGTTGAGAGTATAAGCTAAATTTTAACATCAACGAAGTAAACTGACCGTCCATTCCCAGCAATGGGTTGATAACATCATCAAGCTTTCCACCTTGCAAGAGGTCCTCAAACTCTTTGCGAAGCACAGCTGTAACTTCGGCTTCCGATTGTTTTTGAGAGCCAGGAACACGCTTTCGAAGTTTCTTGCCAAGCTCGACCAGTGAATTGAGGATAGAGACGGAAGCTGTGTCTCGAATTCCAGTTGACGACACCAAATTCTTAATCTTTTCAGATGCGCCAGATTTCAATGCCAGCTCAAACTGTTGGTGGATGTCTTGTGCGGTGTTCCCAGGAGTTCGTAGGTTACCTGACTAAATGTATGATCTGAGTCAGTCATTGAAAGTCACTTCAACCACGTTCTCACCATAAAAATACTATTATATCCCTCAGTCGATGTTTTCCACTCCTTTGTACCACCAACGTCACAGGTCCGACAGAAATAATTGCAGCTAAGGCCTGCATGACTGCATTCCTCAGCTTGCATTGGGTTATCCCCAGCAAGGAATAGGACATATGGAACGAGCATGACTTCTTCATTGTCTTTGCAATCCCATGCAATGATGCCAGACTCAGCTGCACTGCTTAGTAGAATGAACAAGAACATCAGCTCGAATAAAATAACCCGATAGAGAAGAGCATACCAGATAGAGTCCTTCACCGCTCGCATCAGTTCCATGGGGGCTGCGTGAGGAGAGGACGTGACGAATCGAACAAAGAACTCTTTTTCAAGCATCTCACGAGGAAGACTTGCATTAGACATGTATACCGCGTGATGTTTGTTCCATTGCTTTGAGACATTACCGGAAACATCATCCATGAAGACAATTAGAGGGACTGCATATACCATCCGACCATTTGACTTCTTGCGTAATGGATTAGGTACAAGTGATGCATGTTTGGTCGATGAGCCTGTTGAAGAGCATGAGGTTCATCATCATTAATATGACAAATGTGCAACATACTTGTCAGACTGCAATCAAGCTCGCCATGTGTGGCAGCAATCTCTTCAAATGATCGCATGAACATAGATGTTGGGATAATTTCTTTTTCGTCGTTGATAATGAAACCAGCCTAATGGGTTCAACACGTCAATACTCGCACAAGTATGATCAGGGTCATGCACTTCTGTTCGCTCAACAGCTCGACCAAGTGCATATAAGACCTTAGTAACTGAATTATGGTGTTCAGCTGTGTCCGAGCCTGCACTATCAGAAGAGGGCGCGAGGAAAAAGCGCTCCGGAATGAAGTAGTCCCCAGAACACTCTTGCAATAGTTCATTCGTAAAATATATAGTCCCATCCACACGCACTGCAGGTGGTGACGGGACATCGAGCAGCATCTTCTGGCCATTGAAGACTTGCGACATTCCTTCTCCACCGTCCTCTGGATAGTCTTGCATTGCGAAACGTGTCAATGGGTTTGCATAGTCCTGGAACAGTGTTAGTGATGAACTGACATGAAAAATTATATCAGATGAACCTTTGCAATCGCATTCGCAATGTTATTGAAATAGAATATATTTCCGGAGTGAGCTGTGACTTTTTCGGTCGGACTACCCACTAGATCATCCAGGTGCTTTTGATGCCTCTTGATTGTGTTGAGAGACGGGACATTTCGTGCACCGAGTTCCTTGGCCCAATGAAGGATTGCCTTCTTCTGTGCATCAGAAAAGGGATGCCGTGGAGAACTAAATAAAAGGGATGTGATGAAATGCTTGATTAAGCTGTGAGAATCTATGTAGTTCACGAGTCGACAAAATAGAGACATACTTCTTTTGATGGCCAAGGATATGTTGGGCTGCCTGGCAAAACTGCTTCGCGTGCACTTGCTGGCATCTGTTCATAATGGGCATCATCTGCATGACTTAGACTTGAGTCTATCATTCTGCGTCCAAAGGACAAAGAAATTACGCACCAGGAATCTCTATTCCAAAATCAGGAGTGCTATCATCAAAGACCTCATGCTCCTCACGAATGGGAGCGAGTGGCGTGGAGAATGGGACTTCTCCTGAAGCCAAGGTTGCCTGGAGCTCAGCGAAGAGATCTGGAACCCCTCCGTTAAATTTGATTGTACGAGTGCCAAGTATACCATCTAAGAGTGCAGATAACCCAACCTCCAAGTCAGAGTCCCCATTATTTGCCAGTGATGCCATATCGGACACTCCAGGCCTGGGTGGTACGTCACTGGCAGATGCCAACATCTCAGCAAGCAGATCACTGTTCATGATTGTGTCATCAGTATTGAGGGAGTAATCCAAGTCAACGTTGCTGGCAGGTGTTGATGCTTTTGGTTCCAATTCCGTCGCAGCCATGGCTGATAAATGCTTGGACTTGGGGCTGCGGTGCGAAACTGACACCCGGTTTTTCTCTGAGTCCTTGAAAGATTCAAAGTGGCGAATGTGCACTGCAGATTGAACATGTTTCTTGACATGCCGAAGGTCCATCACACGATGGATTCTCGCACCCGCTTTTCGAGGGCATATTGTGCATAAGACACGAGTGCAAGTATCATTGTAAAACTGCAAGACTGGAAACAAGTGACTTGAATAATAATAACTTAAAGGACGTTGAAACACAGAAAACAAACTTTTGCCATCAATTTCAACCTGACTCGGACTGTCCATATCCAGATTCCAGATTGACCGCTGTGCAGTGCTCAGGCTGATTTCGGACTTGGAGACAATTTGAAGTCACGCCACAGTGGCGATACACCACTGGCACTTGAGATCAATCCCTTCTGAACTTGAACGCATGGCCACCAACATTTCCACTGTCTATCCTGATGTTCAACTCCAGGATTCAAACTTTGCCATACTGCAACCTGTGCTCCTCACAATCGGCTTCTCAAATCCACTCCCAAGTCATCTTATACAAGGGAACATTGTGAGTATACGGTATACCACTACTATTAGTGACCCATAGAGCTTATATTTTGCGTGGACTGTGGCAGCCTATCCAGGTTTCAGTTTCTATTGCTGAAGAATATAGGTCCTTCATCACACCCCTCGTAGAAGTCACGTCAACAGGCCTTTGTCTTCCTGCTGCCAGTGGGTCGGTGGACTCGGACAGTGTAAGTACACATTTCATCACTCAGGGTATATGCTTACCGTGCATGGAAGTCCATTTTTACTCAGAAGGTCCACATTGACTTTCGTTCACATTCGGATGATCATGACATTCCCATTCCATTCTTTCCTCTCCCTAAAACATTCGACTACTCTAGTCAATCCAACTGGACGCTGTTAGCAGAGCAAATTGAGGAATGGCTGGTAGCTGATGATGCGGATATATCAGAGTCATCGATGTGGATATGGGCACGTGATGCCTTCTGGCTGGCATTTGTTGCTGCGCATCCACACTTTCCAGGAGGCAAATGGCCTATGTGGGATCCTCGAATTCCATTGGAAGGTACTTTCATCGAACAATGGTTAGATCGGTCAAGCAATATCAGTGCGCATGAAGAAAGTATTGTGGATATACGATGTAATATCTGGGAGGAGTTTTACAAGAATGCTGCCCTCTTCTATCCTTATCCTCTCATTTCCTCTGATTGACGCTTCATGATGTACAGCGTACTATATATGCCAGTCTACCATACTAGTAGGCATATCTGTACACTAGTACTGTACGGTAGCATACTTATGGTCCATATGCTATAGGTTTAACAGACAGAAATGTGCCCCTACTCTAGGGTTCAGATTGCGAGTTGCCCGCAATCGCAAGCCTCTTGACCAATCAGGGAGCTCAACCAATCAAACATCACGAATCTAGTAGAGTCCCACTTCTCATTTCTTAGCACAACCACAACAGCATCAGCTGCACCAGGTCTCAGGGTATACTGTAAGTGCAATCACAGAGACGGTGTCAGTTCGGCGTTTTCCAGTATACCAGGTGGTTGGGAGTTACTACTACATCCAATATTAGCCCAAGATCTATGAGAGCTCTACCAGAGGTCTATGATAGCTCTATTATAGATCTGATGCCGGACATTGCTGACATAAATTATCCTGGTATGCGTGATATATTGTCAATCAAATGTCTGGATTAGCCACAATTCGGACCGGAATTTATATATGAACTAGCTTTCACCAAGGACCAGCCAAAAATATCCGGTACACAGCGTATTCAAAGCCTTGACCAGATAATTTTTTTATTTATTTGTCAAATCTGTACCTAAGTTGGTTTATACCTCGTTTCCATGTCGATTAAATGGTTTTCGCGCAATATCGGCTCGGCACCGAGTGAGGGTTAGTGGTGTATATGAAAGTTTACGTTTAACATTCTCACAATGTCACATGTTGGTTTATGCAATGTCTGACTAATATTCCCACTGAAGGCCATTAGAATCTTGACAATGTTTACTTGACGTTGGCGTCACTTTGCTGTGTACACACCGCAGTCACCATACTTATCCATGGTGCCCACGTTCGCAGACGCCATTGATGCACCACTTCCAAATTTCGTCATCGTCGGCAGCTCGGGCGTAGGGAAGAGCTCATTGATAAATCTCATCTTAGGAGAAGAGCGTGCCTGGACCTCCCCCGGTCCGATACTATGTACTCGCCAATCAACCGAGTATAAGGTCTGGTTACCTGGTTCCAAATGTGAAGTTAACTTATATGATAC
>Ga0153978_1000488_pt1 | contig 10601 bp, 12 predicted proteins | sample TSGA062MetaG_FD_104749 | JGI IMG/M metagenome (GOLD analysis project Ga0153978, IMG submission 104749) | Attine ant fungus gardens microbial communities from Georgia, USA - TSGA062 MetaG | ecosystem: Host-associated > Fungi > Mycelium > Unclassified | place: USA: Georgia, Yuchi Wildlife...
AGAATGACAAGTAGGTGCTTACCATCGATAGCAGAGGCAGAATTTGGACAGGGTGCAGATTGAGAATGCTACAACCGCACTGTGGTGAAAAGTAGAGGATGAAAGGCCAGATGGCATATTGGGAGATGGGGTGAAGGACAAAATGTAAGCGGGGCGGGGGGAGGAAAGATGCGGCATTTCTGCGATAACCAATGGCGAAAAAGCCTTAAATGTCACGTGGACGTATTTCCGCTGACAGCAAACAAGCACTCGGAATCGCTAGGATCACGTCACCGGATGGCCTTTAAGTTGATTCTTAAGGCCTTCAGACGTATACATCCGCACCCTTGGGAATACGCATAAGATGCTGCGAACTGCGCTTCTCAATACGACTCGGTCCGCAGCTCGTCCAACTTTGCTCACAAGTCAAGTTGCGAGGCCAGCATTACGCCAGGTATTCGCGCGGCATGAGTCAAGCAAAGCTGATGAAGCTCTGAAAGCTGCACGTAAGGCCAAGGACAAGCTCCAGAAGGATTGGCAAGCGCCCGAGCTTACATACGAGGAAGTAAAACCCAGAACCATCAGTCCCGCCGCAGTACGTCGCGCTCTCATGTTGTCGTGTACGGCTCATTTTATCATTCAATCTCTCACAGGATGCATACCTCATTGACGTGCGTGAACCCGACGAGGTTATGCGAGGTTCCATTCCATCATCTGTGAATCTGCCACTTTCGGTGCTCGCAAACTCGTTGCACCTCACGCCCCAAGCCTTCAAGACACAACACGGGTTTGAGAAGCCCAAAAAGCAACAAGAAGTCGTGTTCTACTGCCGCAGTGGAATGAGGAGCGCCAGTGCGTGTGATGTTGCACGTAGAAATGGATACGAGAAGTAAGCCATTTTCGCCATCTGCGCTATGATTTAGTCTAAAGTGCATTTGCTAGCGTTCTTAATTATAGAGGGTCGTGGCTGGATTGGACATCACGAGAAGTAGGAGGCAAGGGGTCCACGGCATAGTGTATTTTTTTCTGTATCCTCGATGGTGCGACATGCGTAGTACAGCCCTCGAGAGCATCTTCTCCCAATTATTCAAATGAGCTTGACATAGACTTCTAACCATGCATGAATCTCAGCAGGTATGGTTTCGTTGCTGTTAGTTTTGTGTACTCCATTTAGCCTCAAATCTCGATTCTGTCTCTAACGTTGTTCTCACGGCTCCAGCTTGCTTCGACCATTTCATGTTTCCTCGTAACCTGCTTCGCCGCATTCCAAAAAGCACGAGCCTACATCAGCAAAATGCTACAATATCTGCGAATAGAGTGTTCTCGCTGATGAGATGTTCCCCACTAGAAACGCGGGTTCTGCTGTGGACACGTTTTCGCAGTTGCAAACGGACCTTGAGCACACCTGCACCTATGGTCAATGTTAGGTTCGCCCTTATTGCTTCAGTTTCTCGCTCTCGCTCGAGGTGGTCAACAATCCTTGTAGTGATCTATCTATGGAGCGGTATCACTCGCTCTCGGACACGACCATGACCACTATACTTGAGCGGCTCGAGGGACTGCTGGACGAAGTAGGGAACGACTCATATGAGGTAGACTATCATGTGAGCACACCAGGCCACCATGCCTCGCTCTTGTAGTAGCCCTCGACTCATCGTGTGCTTTTGCAGAGCGGTGTCCTGACGCTCAGCTTAGGTACGCACGGGACATACGTGATCAATAAGCAGCCACCCAACAAACAAATATGGCTGTCTTCTCCGCTCAGGTGGGTTGACTGTTCTTGCTTGGCTGATGGTAACTCACATATGACGAAATCCCCTGCTTCCCATACCTGATGGAACATTCTTATTGATGGAACTTCAGTGGACCAAAACGCTATGATTACGTGCCAGAATCAGATGATTGGCGGTATTCGCGGGACGGAATAGGACTTGGGGCGCTGCTGGACAGAGAGCTGACAGATATGCTTGGAACAAAAGTGTCTCTGCAACTTGAGGGGGTGTCTAAACAGGTGCACGAGTAACGTTGACTCGTATGATGATACTAATTTAATTCTATCGAGTTCTTGGACTAAAAGTAGACTTGTCTCCGTTTTCAATGCCGGATTGCTTCGTGGGGATGGAATGCATGGTAGTACAGTATGCGATAGTGATCGTCAAAGTAATGCACCAAAGAAGGCAGATCAGAAAGAAGATGCAAACGTGGCGGACAATAAGTAGATGCGGAGACGGTGATGAACAGGCATATCTGCAATGACTGATCGAATGATGGGATCGAGCGTGCGGATGATGGCAGGTGTAAGATAGGTCTATGTCACAACGTCTGATGGGCGCTCAGTTTCAAAGCAAGTTCCGTGGTTGTCCTTCCCCCGTGATGAGAGTAATACTGGAGTTACCCCCCTGGAGTTCACGTCTTCGTGAAAGGAATAATGATCCTAACAACCTTCCAAATTCATATCAGCTACGGCGTATAAATAGAAAGATGGCGTGTATCGCACTTATTGGTATCCTCATACCGTTCTCTCACAGACTTGACCTCGTGAAAGTCCAAAGGGGTGTACGCAGCCGATTGATTGAGAACGGGGACCACATGCGCAATTCCGGGCAGAGGGCATTCAGGCAGTGCTGGTATCGACGCTTTTCCATCGGAGGAAAAAGAAGACGGAGAACAAAATCCGTGAGTTGATTGCGAAGGTTGATGGGTGGCCATGGATAGCGGACGTGTTAAGAAGCCTGAGTTTGGATGCAAAATTACGTGCGGAGATGGTTGGGAAGTCGGTTGGGAGAATATGAGCCTATGCTGGTGTAGAGCATGCACCTCGTGCAACATACTATTGGTCTGCTTGTAATTTGTGTAGTCCGGTGATGTAGGAACACACGGGTACGCGTAGGCAGCTGAATCATCATCTTCCCCATCTATCCAATCTTCTTCGCCATCGCTGTGAGCTGTTGATTGATCAAGTGGCTTCGACCACCCTCTCTGTGCACCGTCCAGAACTGGAGGATGTATTCTGCGTTTCTTAGCGTGACATTCACGTGAAGATAGCTCTGGATAAGCTTCACGATGTGGTAGAGGCCTGATAGATCGATCTGGAAATGGTGTCAACGATGGGTTATCGCTGTGGGATGGTGGGGGTGTTGGGGGACGCTGCCGCTTGAGCATTGTTATTCAACTGGCTTCTGGTCAGTACTAGTGGTTGGCTTGAGACGTACGCGTGCACGGAAGGCAACCTACGTATTTAGCCTATTAGGGCCACACGAGAATTTCCATTTCAGGGTGTTGTGTAAACTACGACTGTGCTGTGGCTGCAATCTTCGTCCACTGCATGGGATAAGTCGGCTCGACTTACTACAGATCGACACCAACAGCTAGCACTGACTGAAATGTCCGACATGGATGTATTTTCTGCGATGGGTATCGCCGGTTTTGGCAAAGCCGCCAAAAAGCGCGAGCTTGATCCCAAAAGGTTCGACAAGACCAAACGTGAAGAGGTCGTGGTGAGTCTCACATCCTTTAGTTGTTCTGCATTCTCTGATATGCTCTATCCACTCAGCCTCCAAAACTGGAGGCAGAGCCTTTACTGCCTCAACGAGGGCCTAGTAAACTTTCTACTGGGGTGCCATCTCAGTCTGATGGGGACTCGGATGACCCTGGACCTTCCCTTCCGCCAGCGAGCTTTGCCAAACTTGGCATTGATGGCGTGGGCGAGGACGAAAGCGAAGATGATGACGCTGGCTCTGGGGCTGATGAGCCTGAATACGACCCCAATGCTTTCTCGCTATCGGCCCCCGAGTTTCCGATCACACACGAGGCAACCCTCAAAGAGCACACCAAGGTCATCTCCGCACTGACGCTGGACCCGAGCGGTGCACGCGTTTTGAGCGGTTCGCACGACTATGACTGTAAGTTGTGGGACTTTGGTGGGATGACGACACAAACGAGGTCCTTCAAGACTTGGGAGCCTGCAGGCAGTTATTATGTATGTGGTTGTGGTTTTTCAGGCAGGGGGATATGTCTGACATTTGAGGACAGGTTAATGACCTGAAGTATTCTAATGATGGACAGCAGTTTCTTGTGATTTCGGGAACGATTCAGCCAAAGCTTTTCGATCGGGAGGGCGAGGAAAAGTACGTTTCGTCTATCCTTTTGCAGGGCTGAATAGCCTGAATGACCGTAGAGCGACGTTCATCAAGGGTGACATGTATATTAGAGACATGAAAAACACTGCGTACGTGGCGTTCCATACCCTGTATGAGTGGTCGCTTACGCCATTCATTTCGTAGTGGCCACGTCGGGGAACTATCAAGCTGCGCATGGCATCCGAAAGATAAGCAGTATTTTATCACGAGCTCAGCAGACTCGACCATCAGGCAAGCTCTCACGTCATTTTCTGCGAACACTTCTAATCTTCTTGGATAGAATATGGGACGTCGAGAATAAACGCAAGCAGAAGACCGTTATTGTTGTTAAATCAAAGGAACGTGGTGCACGAACGAAAGTCACGACGTGCGCTTATTCTACCGATGGCACCCTAATTGGAGGAGGTATGTCTCACTAAGCTTGCGTCGATCACGGTGTATAGTAATGATTGACCCTAGCATGCCAGGATGGCGCATTGCACATGTGGCAGGCATCATCCAATTTTGTGAGACCGAACATGACAATTGAAGGCGCGCACACGAAGGGTACGGAAGCCGGGTCTCTAGTGTTCTCCGTTGATGGGAGGACGGTGCTAACGAGAGGAGGTGACGACAGCGTCAAATGTACGTACAAATGCAGTCTTCTGGATGTGCTTGGCTGACGCCTTGGACAGTGTGGGATTTACGAGCGTTTAAAAAGCCTCTCGCAACACATTCAGGAGCTACGACACTGTACCCAGGCACGAATGCAGTATTCAGCCCTGACGAAAAGCATATTCTAACTGGAACGGGAGCCTCTGCGAGGGGTGGGCGAGGCAAACTGACATTCCTCAGCCGAGAGGGTCTCAGTGTTGTGAAGGAGCTCGACATGGATGCAACGCCAGTCAAGTTGGTCTGGCATTCCAAGATAAATCAGATTATTGCGGGACTCGCGAACGGGGCTATTTCAGTATTGTATTCACCGGAGACGTCATTGAACGGTGCCAAGCTGCTACTATCTAAGGGAGCACCGAAGCGGCCGACGGTGGAGGACATGTCAGATGCGCTTGCTGCACCGACGATCCTGACGCCGCATGCTTTGCCGATGTTCAAAGATGGGGATGGCATAGTGAAAGGAATAAAGAGGAAGCGAGAAAAGGACCGCATGGACCCGAGGAAGAGCAGGAGGCCGGAGCTACCTGTGACTGGACCTGGTCGGGGAGGACGAGTTGGTGCGAGTGCAACACAACACGTTGTGCAGAACTTGGTGCGGGATACGACACGCGACGAAGATGTGAGTGGTTGTGCTCTTGGCTTTCTTTACGTCGCTTCGCAGCAAGACGTCCTTGCCCGGTGCCGCTGTGATTCTTTGGTAATTCATCGGAATCACGTGCCTGGTTTTTTTTTTTGTTCTTGATGGTTTCCATGTTGATGCAGAACGTACTGATGTGACTCTCTGTTCTTTCTTTATTCGCATTTGACGACTGTAGCCACGGGAGGCATTGTTGAAGTATGCGAAGTTGGCGGACGAGGACCCACAGTGGACTTCAGGTGAGCAGCATGTTTTCAACAGTCAGCTGCGGAGAGAGTGCCGTGGCGGAGTTGGAAAGGAGTATTTTGGCATGTTTGTTTTGATCACCCGGCTGACGTGGCATCTTTTTCTTGCTTCCCAGCGTGGCGACAAAACCAACCCAAACCCGTTTTTGCCAATGTCTCAGAGGACGAGGAGGAGGAGAAAGAGGAGTGATGAGATTTTGTATCGAGTTATGTGTAGTAGCGATGGTATTAGATGGTGTGTTCCTGCCCTGTGTGGGATTTGAGGTGTGAGTAATTTTTGGTGGCCCCTGCGCAAGGTCAAACCTTAATTCCGTTCGCCTATAAAGACCCAATGGCTGCTTTCCGATCCCCAAATCCTAAATCTCCCTCCTCTGAAAACGTCACGCTGTGACACATTAGTCACGCGCCACTCATGAACGCGACAGAGAACAGCGCGACCACCGAACAACACTCATCCTCCGTCCCCGTCGTCGCTGTCGTCAACGGCGACAATGTAGACAATGGTACACGCTATCCCCTACTTACTTACTTATCTCAGCTAACTTCAAATGTACAAATTTCCGTAGATGTTAAACTTGACGATGTGATTCCGAACCCTCAGACGGATGTTCCCGCCTCTCTAAAGTCTGAAATCCCCAACTCTACCGCTATCCACATGGAAGTATCTACTCCTGATACAGGTTCGTTCCCCCAATTTCTATTTTGTTTCCCTGGTTCTTATCGGGACAGTGTCCATCCCAATTCTTTCTCCAAGCGGTACACCACAACCACAGGAGGGCCAGTTGTCGGATGATGTGAAGATGGCAGAGGAGACGTCAGAAGTAATTGTTAACGGCTTGGAGACGATGAACGCATCCTCGGATGTCCCCACCACCAACGGCGCTTCTAATGGCGTTAATGGCGTACATTCCACCGATGCTGACGGGGACGTCCACATGGAACAATCACCCGCGGCAAATGGTCATACCGAAGGCACCCCATGCGAGTCATCGGTAGCTGTCGTGGACTCAGTACCTTCCCGTGCGGCTTCCAACTTCGATTTTCCACAACAACGCGCGAATGTAGTGGATGATGATGACGAAGCTCGACCACCTCCAGCTAAGCGCGCGCGCAAACATTCAGATGCCGATCAAGCATCCATTGCCAATGTGAGTACCTCTGTCGTTGTGCGCCTGCAGAGGCGTGCTAATTCTACGCGTCTCCTTTCTTATCCTTATTCTTCCGACCCTAAAGACTGGCTCTCCCCCTCCTGTCACAGCATCCTCTCAGCAAACCAATGGTGATGCTATTGCACCCAGTCCAACTCCAGCACCACCTACTCCTATGGGCGCTCCTATTGGTGCCACCATCTCGACCATCAGCGCTGCGCAACACCGATTCCTCCTGTCCACGATACGTTCGCTGAAGAAACACAAGGAAGCCAGCGCGTTTTTGCGTCCCGTTGACCCTGTTGCCCTCAATATTCCCCATTACCCGACCATCATCAAGAATCCGATGGATTTCGGCACCATTGAGCGGAAGGTCTTGGCGTGCAGTCCCTCCAAGCCAGATCCCAACCCCAACAATCCCCGTTACTACACTGCTGAAGAGTTCGTTTCTGACGTGCGGCTGGTGTTTAGCAACTGTATCACGTTCAATGGCCCGGATCATGTGATCTCTAAGGCAGGGAAACATCTCGAGTCTATCTTTGACAAGCAAATTAAGCAGCTTCCACCTCCAGTTGAGGTAAGCCCTCTTTATGAATTACCGAGTGCGCAGTTTATTGGTATAGCCAAAGCCTCCTGTGGTAAAGAAAATTGCAACTCCACCACCACCGCTACCACCACCACCGCCTGCTAAGAAAGCCTCTGTTCCCCCTGTTCGTCGTCCTTCTACCTCAGTTCCTGTCATTCGCCGCAATGAAGCCGAACAGGTGTCTGCTCGACCGAAACGTGAGATCCATCCGCCTCCTCCAAAGGACTTACCCTATGCCGATGTGCCAAAGAAAATGCGCAAGGCAAAGGTTTTAAGGGACAACGGTACTGCAGAGCAACTGAAGTATTGTGCAAAGATTTTGAGTGATCTCCGACGACAGCAGTATTGGGATATCGCACATCCGTTCTATGAACCCGTCGGTATGTCAACGGGTCTTATCGTGTCGTGCGCTTAGTTCTCATGTACGAAAACCCACAGATGCAATTAAGCTTGATATCCCGACGTATTACAAAGTCATCAAGAAGCCTATGGACATGTCTACGATGCGAAAGAAGCTGGAAGCCGGAGAGTACCCTAACGCCACCAAATTCTTCGAGGATTTCAAACTCATGATCCGGAACTGCTTTGCGTTCAATCCCGCTGGTACACCCGTCAATCAAGCAGGGATCGATTTACAGCGGTTGTTTGATGAGAAGTGGAAGAGTCTACCCCCCCTTCGGGATGCGAGTGATGAGGAGGAGGATGAGTACGAGGATGAGGAGGAAGAGGAGGAACGGAACCGTGGGTATACCTCACGTTTCCAGAGTGACCAACCGCTGATGTACCTTATGTACACAGGCAGGATCGCTACCATGGAAGCTCAGATTGAATCTATGCGCGGCAATCTTATGGCCCTTAAGAACAAGCCGGCGAAGGAGAAGAAGAAAAAGGAGAAGAAAGAGAAGGCTCCTATTGCTTCTAGCTCCAAGGCGACTGTATCACGCGCACCGAAGGCGACCCCTGCTGCCAACGGGAATAAACGCAAGGCCACGAAGAAGCCCGTCGCTGAGGATGATGTTCTATCTTTCGAGCAAAAGAAGGATTTGAGTGAGGCGATCACGAGTCTCGACGGGGTCAAGCTTGAGAAGGTCATCCAAATCATTCATGAGGGTGTGCCAGAAATCCGTGATGTAAGTCAGAAATATGATGTTGCTTATTATTCCAATAACATGATGTGCAGAGCACCGAGGAGATTGAACTCGAGATCGATGTACTACCACCACATGTCCTCACCAAGTTGTACAACTTCGTCCTTCGTCCACTGCGGCAACCGGCACAGAAACGGAATCGAACCGGGAAGGGCACGGGAACTGGTGGCCTTAAACGGAAGAGCATGGACGAAACTGCTGAAGCTGAGAAGATACGTAAATTGGAGGAGAGAATGCGGCTCTTTGAGGATCCAAATGCAGCTGCAGTCACATCCAATGCTACACCTGTGCAGGCTCGTCAGCACGACAGCGATCGTTCATCGGACTCTTCTTCAGACGACAGCTCGGGCAGTGAGTCGGAGTAATCACTCTTCCGTGTCCTGCGTCGTCGCGTGTTGTGTTTGGTTTTCGCGCAGCGTCGTATGGTAGTGCTGGCAGACATCACGCTTATTGTTCTTTTTTAATTCCGACCGTACTCTTGATCTTTATAACCTGCAGATTTTTTTCTTTTACTTTTTAGCTCTCTCAAGCAAACGTGCATACATAACTCATCACCAAAATTAAAGAATAGCAATGTAGTTAGTGGTTAATTTCAGTTGTTCGAGGTCGTCTGAATGAAAAACCTCCTGGATGTCTCTTGTATTACAGTATCTTTCACAACCCATCTGTGTACGTCATCGATTGGAAATTTTAGTGTTTCATAGGGAAAGTGAGAATGAACTTTCGTAATATTCCTTGCAGCGATGAACACAACCCCTCGAGCATATTTAGCATAGGAAAATGACACGAATGGACGATATAATATATACATTGACACAGACTTGTAGACAAGTAGAATGTGCCATAAGAGATATTAGCCTATCTACGCTTCGAGCTACCACCCCGCTTCCACTGCTGCCAGCCTGTTCTCGCTTGGGGAATGGCGGGCGGGGGAACCGGAGCCTTTAGACTGCTTGATGTGGGTGGGATAGCTGCTGCTGGGGGCGGACTCCGAGACTGCGAGACTGTTGGTTCAGGGGAAGAGATCTTGTCCCTTCTAAGAGAGGCGGATGGGGGTGTAGCAGACCTACAGCCATCCAGTGTAGAAGGAAAGGGAGGTCCACCGGGCGAAACTGCGTTCGCACAGACAGGAGGGGGTCCACTAGGTGTACGAGTACTTGCTGGTGCGAATGGAGGCGGACATATCGGTGGAGGTGGGGGGGCTACATTTGGTGGTGGTGGGGGGACTGCATTTGGTGGTGGTGGGGGGACTGCATTTGGTGGTGGTGGTGGTGGTGGCATAGCGCAACTAGGTGGATTTATCGACAAGGAGCTACCGGTGTCAAGAGACGTCCAGCCGCCGGCGAGAAATGTCGTTGTAGCACTGTGAGAAGCTGGCGCTGGAGGTGGTGGCGCTGATGATGCAGAAGATGTACCAGGATCTAGAGATGCCCAACCTGACCTTCTGGAACTAGTAGCGGGCTCAGCTGTCGCTGAAAAAGTCGACCAGCCGGCTTTCTTCAAATTACTCGGTTGTACCTGAGAGGAAAGTGACGATTCTCCAACAGGTGCCAATGTAGGGGAAGCGGGAGAAGGTGCAGTGATAGGTTTTGCCATCTTGATCCCAGCAGCTTTTGCAATTTTGCGCAGTTCCTTTTCTTCCCGCTTGCGTTCCTTTTCCTTCCTCCTATCAACGTCTTCCTGAGATGTCATACGTGTATTGGCTTGCATATCTCGGAGGCGCGCCTTGTGATGGTGTGCGTACGAGTTTGTATGTTCATCATATTGCGCAACATTCTGGAATTGCTTCTCACAAAGCGCGCAGTAAAATGCTTTGAGCGTATCAGTAATTTCTGATTTGAGTGCGGCCCTACGAGCAGCGTCATCCTAGAAGAAAATCAGTACGACCAAAAAAATGAGTTTGTATGATCAGGCTTGCCTCTCGCGCTTTTCGTTGATCCTCGGTTTCTCTTCGCTGCCGTTCGGAGTCCAACTTGCGGCGTTCGGCAACTGTCGTCTCAATCATTCGAAAGTCCTGAGTCGTCTTTCCAAGCCCGGTCAAATCATTTTTTATTTGAAATGGTAT
>Ga0153978_1000492_pt1 | contig 10553 bp, 19 predicted proteins | sample TSGA062MetaG_FD_104749 | JGI IMG/M metagenome (GOLD analysis project Ga0153978, IMG submission 104749) | Attine ant fungus gardens microbial communities from Georgia, USA - TSGA062 MetaG | ecosystem: Host-associated > Fungi > Mycelium > Unclassified | place: USA: Georgia, Yuchi Wildlife...
GGTCTTCGTATGGATGCTCCATCCTGCCGATATATAGCACCTCAGGCTCTTGACCTCTGATGTGAAAATCCAAGTCGTAAGTATGTAGGCTTGGTTAATCGCTGTATCGCACGTGCCACAAGAAATCACATACGTAATCATATAATAAATAAATTCTTGTCCACAGTCCGCAAAGAACATGCAAGCAAAAGGTTTCCATACAACACTTTCAACTCGTATTTCTCTCCACGCACGGCATGCATATGCAGCATGCAGCCTGTTTGTCCTCTACGGGCTACCCCCGGACGTTATCATTGATTCGTTTGAGCTCAGCAATCATGGACTCCAATTCGAATATGTGGGGAATGCAAATCTGGAGCTTCCAATATTAGGGGTAGGAAATGAAATAGGTTGGTTGCTGGTAGCTGTTGATCCAGAGAAGGAGATGGTGGATGTACCTCTCCATCTGAGGTACGGTGTCCCAGGCAAGGGTCATAACCCTCATCACACGATTCAGTTTCCTCCTCCGACCTGCTTCTGGGGCTGTCCCTCCTCCCGTACGTTTTGAGCTCTTTTTTGTCATCTCACCTTACAACTTCATCAGACGAACCCGTTCGTAGCGTCTTACCATCTCAGTGTCCTCAATTCGCCATGCTCAATGTGTCCACCCAATTTGAAATCATTGAACACACCACTACGTCGCCACTCTCAGCTAACATCCCTATTGGGAACATTAACCACACCCTCTACGTCGAGCTTGGTACCGTGACTGTTACCCTCTTTGCCTTTGTCTACATTGCCCACCGCTGTTGGACCCTCTCCAAGACTCTCTATTCTACCCACCTCAAGATGGAATAATAGCCCTTCTTAGCACAGCATAGAGGAAGGCAAGTAAGATATCAGTATCAGCATACCCCCACACTATCACCCAATCAATAAAACATTTGCGGTTCGCAAGTGTGCCCTACACGACGACACAACGCCGTTGTTTTACCATCTTCCCCCAGCGCCCCTTCATACTCTCTCGCAATGCAAGGTTGAACACGTCCTGCACACCGCTTCCCGTCTTTGCTGAGCACTCAATATACTTGGCACCGATTTCCCGAGCTACATTTCCACCTTGCTCAGGTGTCACTGGTACCTGACCTTGGGCACCAAGCATGCGTCGTGTTTGTTCATCTCGTCGTAAGTCTGTCTTTGTTCCAACAAGGATGAGGGGAGTGCCTTCGCAAAAGTGGGCAACTTCAGGGTACCACTGGGAATGTTCGCAGGTGTCAGGTGCCGCGAGTCGGTTTGGCGCGCTAGCGAGCAACATACCTTGTCTTGTACGTTTCCTAGCGAGACAGGAAAATCGATAGAAAAGACAATCAAGATAACGTCAGAATCAGGATAGGATAATGGTCGTAGTCGGTCGTATTCTTCCTGTCCAGCAGTGTCCCAGAGTGCTAGTTCTACGACTTTGCCATCGAATTGGATTAGCGTGACGTAGTTTTCAAACACAGTGGGTACATAGGACTGCAGCATCCGTGAATTTGGTCATGTTCAGTTGAGGTAGATTTGAACGAACGAATGAATGAGTATCATGCGTGGGTGATAGGCGTGCATTAAGCCCATGCATACCTCGGGGAATCTATTCTGCGCATATACGATAAGGAGACAAGTCTTTCCGCATCCACCTTGAGTGTAATGAATTGAGCATAGGCACCTGACACTAAAGTGTCTACGCACCGTCTCCAACTACTACCAGCTTCTTCTTCACGTCAGGTCTTCGTGAATCCATCGGCAGCGGTTCAAATTATGGTTTGAGTGCTAATGAGCGCGGGTGCTTATGTTTATATGTGGAAGGTAGCGAAGAAACGGGCTAGACAGCGAGCTGCAATGGATGTAAGGTTGTCCGCGCTCGTAGCGCGTTCGAACAAACTGGTCACGTGGGGAAACGTAACATAAACAGCATTTCCTATTACTAGGACTATTACATACTAGTAATGAGGTTCACGACATGACTCCATCTGTTCTCTGGCCTTCTGATGTCGCAGGGAGCGGGTTCTGCTATGGGTGGAACAATCCCGAGGTGTGTGTGGCGGGTGTGCTAGAGGTCGAGGATGTGGGTTCAATGTTCATGTCGTGGTTGGTCGTAGTTGATTCAACTTGCCCAAACAGGAGTCACATGTAGACGCTCTTCTCCAGCAAGTCGCTCATTCCACAGAAGGACAAGTCATAATTAAACTTTGTGGTACTCCGTGTGTTCTTGGTCGTTGTGCATTCAGCTCGCCCGTGCGAACATCATTGTACCCTCAACCGGATATCACAATGTTTTCCGGTCAATCGTGGTTAGACCTCATTCGCACGTGTGACATACAACTGACTTTGGTGATAGGGCACATCCTATGTCGTGCATATACTACCATCGACACAGTCCATCTTCTTTGCGGTTCTATGTCTTGGGTTCAGACGAACCACACCGTTTCGACCTTCAGGACGAGTATATGCGGTCAAGTATGAAGCACGATTTTTCGAATATCGTGACATTGCGAAACGCGTCAGATACAGGGCAGATTCTCGTTAATCAAGTATGTTATGAATTATCTGGGCTATTTGCTGGGCTTATCTGCTCGTAGTGGAACTGTGCGAAGACCCTCCAGCAACTTGTCGAATACGAGCAGCGCACTCCGACGACTGCCATCCCAGATGTCTGCACTCGATTGAAAGAGCGCTCGAAGTGTTCGGTTATTAATAAGAGAATTCAGTTTACAATTGACGGGATCACAAGCTCGAAGAGCACTTTTTGGCATCTCGCCTCATGTATATTTTTGTCTTTGAGAGAATTTAGCACCGTAGGTGAGCATCGTGTTATTCATTTGGATTAAGTGCTTAACTTGCATCCAGTGCAGCAGATCGAGTCCAGGACGAGGAAACTGGGTCGCTTGCTCCTTGGCGTGCAACCTGTTCCAAATGGAGACATGAGACTTAAATCTTCTCAGTACATTGAGTGGGGACAGTTCCTGTTCGATTCATTTTGTGCAATACGCTCATTTTTTTTTTCATAAGGTTTTATAGCACCCTCTGGATCATTCTGAATGATCTCATCATTGGTATCGCACTCCGTCAATTCTTGCGGCAAGACCGACGTGTTCTCATGCACTTTTTTGTGGTCAATTTTGAGGTTCGAATTCCTCAGCACTACTCTGTACACTTTCTGACGTGAATACTCAGGACACAGCGGTGCACAAATTACGACAGATCCTTTTGTGGCTTGATAGCTGGCCTGCTGGCCTTAAGCTCAATACCGAATTGAGTCGATTCTACTCGCATAGCTTCATGGGATTGATCGCACTTTGGAACAGTGCGTTTGCCACCTAGTACCGTGGAACACTGAAGAACATATATTAATGTACAGGAAGCTTCCAAACCCTCATACATCTCCTCCCCATGTTATTCAGCGCACTTGAAGTTGCGAGTGCGTTTGGTGTGACGATGACGCTTGCTATGGTATGTGATCTGGTGTGTGTGTTCATGGCACATATACATCTGTGCTATTTGGTCTCTGTGACTGTGTATGGTCATTTGTTACTCTTGGTGGCGTCCCTCTGGAATCTTTTCCGAGGTAAATGATTCTACAACGTGATTGTTGGGAGATTGTAATAATTCAATCTTAAGGGAAACGGTACAACGTGCTAAGGAATCGGACGGATTCTTGGGACTATGATGTGGACCAGCTACTCTTGGGCACCATACTATTCACACTCGTCGCTTATCTATTTCCCACTGTCTTGGTGTACTATATTTTATTCGCTGCAGTAAGTCTTAGAATTTATGGTGTATATATCAGCTGACTTGAGGTGCTACAAGATGCGCGTTTCTACTATATTGGTATACGCGAGTTTAGAGACAGCTCTTGCTTTCATGAATCATTTTCCACTTTTTGCATTGATGCTAAGGGCCAAAGACCCACAGCGATCCCCTGGTGAGTGTGGCAAGACTAGTTGATATATGCGCTGAAGGAATGAAAAGGAGGGATTTATATGAGGCTGAAACCAAGTAGGGACGGTAATAGTGTTGATGTTTGTGTTGAGGTGGGTCTTAATTTTTCATGCTGGCGATGCTTGGTAACCAGTTTTGTTGCGCAGAGCCACCCATTGCCTCTTTCTGTCATTTTTCGCCAATATGGTGCGTCCCTTAGACCCTAGCAAGATTAAAATTTAACATGTAAGATAGTTGAACTATGGAAGCGATTGGTAAACCACTATCATCCATTTCGTCTCGTGTGGTATGTTATGTCAGGCCGAGTCCTTGATACTATCCCGAGGAAATATGTCCATAGCAGTACCTGATATTTTTGCCAAGGATATATATACATCATGTCCTCGCTACATACCTTCCCTTGCCACTCCTACGGGACGTTGTGAGTTAACTAAGCGTGGGGGACAACAGGAATGTTAGCTCACCGTGCTTCGCTTTCAACTTCTACCAGTTTCCTGGCATACATTAGTGCAGCACGTCGGTTGATGTCAGATGTCTCTTGTGTGTCAGGGAATCCAATGTCCCAGTAACCGGGTGGCGTTTTAGCACGGTACCAGTGGTGTCGGTGTCGTGATATTTGTTCCTTGTGGTGCTCAATATCTTCGCGGTTTTCTTTGCAGTCCGAGGGACTGTCAAATGAAAACCGGCGTTTCTTCGTGGGCGTTGAGGAAGGAGAGCGCCAAAGGAGTTGTTGGGGAGGCTTGGGAAGTGGTCCAACGGCTTCATAATACTATGTCACCGCAAAAAGCAATTGAGGTAAAGGTCGTTCGGTTTAAATGAAACACGCACATCACGACAACATTCACAATCGTCAGCGAGCATCATTTTCCGCTCTTCACGACTTTTGACTACATCATCATACTGGTAGTCTAGACCGTGATTACGTTCTTTGCATATGACGAAGCGCGAATTGATAGTAACCGAATTACTATGTTTACCAGATGAGCCGAACACATGTGGTGTTGGGAAGGTGTTGAGAAGACTTACTTGGCTTGGGCATATCGCCCCCGTTTCTCTCGAGGTAAGTCAGTATTGTCTGACGCAGTTGTGTCTGCCAAAATGCTCATGAAAGTCGGTCAAATATTGGATTGGCGGGAACGCACCAGCTGCCAATTCCTCATTAAGGATACCTTTCACAACAGATTGTACCGGGCGCAGTGGTTTGGATGAGGAAGGCATCGCGGTTTTCGCTGAAACAGCTTGATCGCGCAATGCATGTGCACTTGGTGAAACGGTGTGCTGTTTGCTCGGAACGTCAGGAGCTGAGCCAGAGTTAACTGAGATCGATGGAAGACGCGTGAAAACTAACATATACGTACGCGTCAAAGCTGACTTGTTGGACAATTGCTCTTCAGCGTGGTCAAACGCAGCCAAAAGGGGTCTCTTTCCATCCAACCTGCGTCGTTTGTTGATGCCAGGGAACGTCTGGTCAATTCCGCAGTCGGTGTCGTTCATCATAGAAAGCATTTCCTTGTCACAATTGGAATTCTTGCAGAGCCAAAGTTTGAAGGTTCGCCACTTCTTGTAGTCAGCTTTGTACCTTGAAGCCGCACGTTCTTTGGAGGCAAGTAGAGCATCATATCGACATTGGAGATTTGTAAGTTCAGCCTGCAGGGATAATATCTGCAGCAACAATGCAGACGTATCCGAGCCATTAGGCTCTGACATAGACATCTAGGAAGGGGATTGCACTTCAAGTTGATCAAACTTGAAGCTTGAAGACCAGGTGCAATTGAGCGCAAGTGGCGAGAATTATTCCCACAATTTGCCGACTTGAAGGACTGGCAGCACTTTCTCGTGTTTGTTATATATATTCCCCATCATGCTAGACCTTTCCATAGGTGGGTCGTGATGCAAAACATCCAGAAACCCCTTGGTCGTTGCTGGCCTGCCCTAATCATGCAGGGCACGGACCATTTACTCCCACTCAATAGGATTAAAAGGAAGCTTCCTACGTAGAGCTAGAATTACAAGCGGTCGGGGTAGCGGTAGCCCCTTGTGACGAGAGCTTTCGCAGGCTCGGAACCGCTACCTTAACCCTTTACTAGCCTCTCAATGCTCTACCTACCAGCGCTGAGTACAGGAGGTGATCAGCCTAGTACGCAGCCAAAATCTCAACCATCCCTTCACTACGCTTGGGTATGGGGACACCTATGCATGTATCATGCCATTTATGTAATGTTAGCATGTTTGGCTGCACAAGCTTGATCATAATGCTTCTATAATCTGCCGGACTTCTCTTGCCCTCCCTTCGAATAACAAAATTTGCTTCCTCCCGTCTTGCCTGAGTTGGTCATAACTGGATTCAATCTCCCGTCTGATCCACTGCTCGACCGTGAGGCATCGGTCTTCAGGAGTGAGCATTTCTGGATGGAGAGTAGGATGAATTGCTAGTTGCGCAGCTTGACATGACGGAAGCGGCGGCGAAGGGAGGGGTGGATTGTGACCGCACACTTGTGACGTTTCATCTACAACCATAGGTACAATGTCGTCAAGTATTTCGGGCCGTGAAGGAGGTTGAGGTGTACCATTGAGGTCGTCGGAATCAGCGTCACTAGGTTGTTGGTCATTATGGATAAGATCGTCGTGACGTGTTCGTTGTACAGGAGTATCGTTTACTCCTGGTATATCGACATTTACTTCCACTGCCGAATTTCCCGTTTCCGATGCGATCACGTCCACCTCAACTTCTGAGGTTCCCAGCTCAGCCTCAGATGAGTTTGCGAGGACTGATTTGGAGGATTTTTCTAAGGCTGACTTAGACGTTTTTGCCCGTGTTGACTTAGTCGATACCGATGGGAGCTTCTTGCCAGTCACTGTGGCCTTGGATGTGGATGGCTTAGACGTGCAAGCCACACGTCCCTTTCCCCGGGTCTTAGGTGCTCGCACCTCCTCAACGACCGCTGACTTTGCAAGCTCATCACCTGAGTCGGAATTTTCGTCAAGATTAAGCGAAACTCCAACTTGCTTCGACCGTGTTCGTGAAACAGCGCGTGTTTTTCTAGTGCGAGATTTGGGTAGAACAGAGGCTTCAGTCGAAGTCTTCTTCGAGTGAGATGCTTTGCTGCTTGATGCGCTAAAAAAAGGGCATTGGTCGCCAGATTTTGTGGCACGTTTCTTGTGCTCCAGCCTGATGCAAATGATTCACCTTATACATTCCAGAGGATAGATAATTCAAATACATACATCGGGTCATCATCCTTATCCCAGCCGCTCAATGAGACCTTGCAATACAAGCAGGTCGCAGTGTCATCCCCTTTTGCGTGAGGGGTGTACACGAAGCCTGCTTGAGCCATCTAAAGACAGGAATTGATCAGAAATAAAAAATTAGGTATGCGCAAAGACAGACCTTCTCTGAGCTAGCAATGTAGCCATCATCTGCGTCATGAGGCCACATGTTTGTGCCGAACGTCCGGAGACGCGCATTCTCCATCGTCTTGCTTGTGGGCACGCGCCCCTTGTCCGAGAATACAAAACTAGTTATCTCATGAGCATCTCATACGCCCATAAGACGCGATAGCTCACCTCCCATCATCCGTGGTATCTTGGCTGAGTCCACACCTGACCATTGCCCATGCACAAGAACTACCACACTTCTCCCAATGAACCTGGAAAGGATCGTCCTCTTCATTCCAGTCACTCAGCTCCTTGAAGCACAGAAAGCAGGTGACGGTGTCCCTATCCTCCCAACTTGGTGCCCAGTAGAAGCCTGCTTCGGCCAGAGTATCCGGATTAGCATTAAATGAGGCGGGGTGGGGCCATTTGACGGTGGTGGAGGCGGAATTTGACTTAGAATTCTTTTTGATACGCTTGGATTTGAGGAATGAGTTGACTCGTGCTTCAAGGCTTTCCATCCCGCGGTTGAAGTCGAGGTTGAGTTGGGTCACGTGCAAGGCTATCATTTATACACGCACGTGATATCTGACAAAGGCCTCAAAAGCTCATATACTATGATTAATCATTACTTACCTACTACCAAGATCATACGGTAGCAACGATGAAACGGACATATGGGCGCAAGAATTCACGGCGTTCCCGACCAGATGTTGAGGACACCCTTCCACCACGAAAACGTCCCAGAATCGAGGTTGAGATTGTACGGCCAAAATCCTCAGTGTCTCCCCCTCCGTCAATTCCCATATCGCATTTTTCCCCGCCTAGAGCAACTAGCCCTATTCGAAGAAATGCAACGCTACCTGATATAGGCACAATGTCTGGTAACCTATCGAGTATGCGCACGCCGACCAAGCCAGCCCAGAGCCTGAGTACGCTATTTCCCACTGCAGCGCACCGGACGCCGAGGTCACCAGGGATCTCACTTGGAGTCGTAAAGCGAATGCTATCACGGTCCCGCACAGAATCTTCCATTGACTGTAATGCTAGCCACAATCTCTTCTCCTTCACCCGTACGTCTTAGTTACGCTTACTGATTTGGTGTTGCATTTTAATGCGAAGTGTATTCCCTAGCACCATCCAACACATTTCCCGTCAATTATTCTCCACCGAAGAGATCCACCTCTAGTTCACCTATTCAGACCCAGAAAGAACTCCCGACGAAGCACGCACGCACGTACGCTGGCGCATCACGGTCATACCTTATGGCACTTCCCGCAGTCGATTCAGTGGAGTCCGACGACACGCGCGAGTCCTACTCTGATTTACGCTCAAGGTGGGGCATTGACAATTCCGAAGACTATCCACGTTCTTTCGACGACGATCGACGGCTCAAGAGGACCCACAACACCGGTTCGCTGGCACTCCCTAACGGGATGCCAAATGATGTAAAGAGTATCACGGAATTGCGCAGCAAGGGTGAGAGCAGACGCTTTCTTGACGAAGTGGGATATTTGTTCGAGGGCATAGAGACCGGTTGTGCCATTGCACTACGCAGAGCCAGGTGCGTGCTAGCACGCTCCGTCACTCACCAGCTTCGTTTACCATGACCAGTGTCTTAGAAATCGTTTCTAAACTGTGCGACTCCGACTTCAACCGCCGTGCGAAAATATCTGACTTTTACACTCGCACTTGGGACATATTCATCAAAGCTCGTGGAGAGGGTCCAGACAAGGTGCGTCTCCTGACACTTGTCTCATCTCGTATATAAATAGCGGCTGCTACCGCTGAAGATTCACTCTTAATCAACTCGGACTCAACCTCCTGCAGGTCCTTGATGCCACACTCTCTTTCTTCGCTTTCTTTTCCACCCGCGATCCCCAGACCCTTTCCGAACTTGCTCATAAACCTGATTTCGTTCCGACTCTCCTCGATATCCTAAACTCATTCAGTCTCACCTCCGACATGAAGCGTGATGGGCTGAATCAGGGTATTTAGGAGCGACTTCATGATGACCATCACTGACGAGCCATATAGGTTTAAGAAAAGACGTCCTGGCACTTGCTCTTTTGGGACTAGATGCACCAGGACTCAAAGCGGCAGGCATAATCCGTACAGACGTGGCACCGGTGAGCATGTTTCGCAGTAGCTGTTTGTAATGGTGTATTCATTGATGTTATGTGATTTTTCGTCTGTTTCGGTTTCATGGTGTGATGTACTGCGACAGCTCAAATCTCTTGTGGATATTATTGCGAAATCAGGAGTGGTGAAAGACGTTCGAGGGGTACGTCTGAATGTGTTTTCTGGCTTATGCTCTCATTGAATCATTCCTATTTGACCGTGCCCACTCATCTTACGCCTTTGCTCACACCTCTCCTCCAATCATGAACGATATAGATCTCCATCCGCACCCTGCTCAGTACGACCTTATCATCCTTACCCCCTTCCCTCCTTCCGCCCGCACTCCAGACTCTCCCTCCCATCCTCAACTCTCTCCGTGCCGAACTCCGACTCGTGCCTCCCCGCGTCAGTGCATGGGAGAGAGGGCTAAAACTGTTTCCTGACGGTGAAGGAACAAGCACAGATGAAAATGGAGCCATAAATGACAAGGGAAAAGAGGGACAGAAATCCTCGATAGACATTGCCACTCCATCCCTTGCCCACATCCACGCTTGTCTTCACGTGTTAGACACTTACCTTATGGAAGAGTGTCACTCCCGTGGGTCGAATAGAAGCAGCGAGAGCAGAGAAGAAGGAATAGAAATTCATTGTGCGCTGGTGAACGGAGCACTTCTAGACGACCTCGTGGAGTTGTGCGTGGCTACTGAAATTCTTGTACGGGAATGTGTGCGGGATTTGGATGCTGTTACGATGGATGAAGGACGGGAGAACGGTGTAAAACAAGATGTTCAAGATGAATGTGAGAGTGAGCTTGGTACGTTTTTACTTTTCTTCTTCTGTTTTATGAATTCTCCCCCACATTGCCACCTCACGGTATCAGCCACCCTGCTCTCACATTTATACATATACGTATGTGCATGCATATACACTTCCTCCTGAATACCTCGAATGGGATGACAGGAAACTAACATCCGCTGACAAATAGCACGCAAAACGCTGTTCTCGACCCTTCGTATTCTTACGCTCCTCCCGGCTTCCGCATGCTCTGCTTCGTATCGTTTGCGTTCCTGTACCCATCCTTCTCCAACACATTCTGATAC
>Ga0153978_1000493_pt1 | contig 10547 bp, 7 predicted proteins | sample TSGA062MetaG_FD_104749 | JGI IMG/M metagenome (GOLD analysis project Ga0153978, IMG submission 104749) | Attine ant fungus gardens microbial communities from Georgia, USA - TSGA062 MetaG | ecosystem: Host-associated > Fungi > Mycelium > Unclassified | place: USA: Georgia, Yuchi Wildlife...
GAGCTCACGAAGCGCGGGTGGTGGACTATTTGTTCACAACCCGCAGTGGACGGGGCGCCCTCAACTGATGCAGTTTTCGGATGGGGTCCGAGGGGCGGATACGTGTTCCAAAAAGGCTTTGTGGAGTTCTTCGTAGAAGAGCCGATATTAGAGAGGATCGAGAAGAAGGTTGCAGCAGAGGGGAAAGGTTGGGTACACTACTTCTCTGGGAACCTACAGGTCAGCATACCCTCCAACTTTTCAGGATTTCTGCAGACTCACATGGCTACAGGGAGAATGTCGAAGTAATGTACCGGATGATGGCCGGAATGCAGTCACTTGGGGTACATTCCCCGGGCAAGAAATTGCGCAGACGACCATAATTGAACGCGAATCTTTCCTGACATGGAAGGTATGCTTCGGGACTCTACCTATAGTGTTACACTGATGACATCAATATAGGATGAGGCATTCACTATCTGGGCCCAGTGGGCCTCCTGCTACCCACCAGGGTCGGAGGAAAGAGAGCTGTTAAATGATGTACGTAGGAAGCGGTGGTTAGTGAGTATTGTGCACCATGACTACAAGAGACCAGACGCACTATGGACGTTTCTACTGGATGGAGAGCTCCCACAATGATGAGATATGTTGCGGTACGAAGTCCGAGTGGCATGCTATTACTCGTTGTAATGTATCATACTTAAAATACTGAGCTTTGAGACTTGGTAAATAAGTTATTGGCCAGGGTGACCCTGTTGTGATGGGGTGGACGAGAACTTAAGGGTCGCCGTTGACCTTGCTGAGCTGGTGTGTTTCTACTTGAGTTTGTACTGTTTGCAGCAACAACACCAATACCCTACCGTGAGTCGTGACAATAAAAATATCCAGGGTTGGTTCGAAGTATGTCTGGCAAATTTCAAAAGTACGATTTTTTCGCTATGATTTACACATTCTTTTGATTGGACTGTTCCAGAGTAATCACGATCAGTGATATCATTGTCGCAGCCCGAGCACGTTCAGTTTCATACCAAAAAAATACTGCGCTATCAACCTATGGCACTTACAAGGTCTTATATCAGAGAGCAGGGATTCCGATCAAATAATTCAAATAATTAAATAATTTGTGCTGTTCAGTTGGCATTGGGAAATTGCCTATCAACTTGAACATGTGACCAGCGCGTCGAGTCGCGACTCGCTAGAAACATTTACAACTCTTATGTAAGCGTGCTCCTACTTCATATATAAGGCATGTTTGCACGAGTTCCCCATCTTTTCATAACTCCATCTTGAAGTCACGTTAGGCCGGGGACTGGCTATATAAACCTATTCCATTTATTCAAAGGTATCTTGTCCTTGTTGCGCATTCTTGCAATCGTCCTAACTCACTGGTCACTAGGTTGCCATTTGAAATTCCAATATGGACGACACGGAGAAAGAACCACAATACTTCTACCGAGTTTCTGACAACTCATCTCGTTGCAAATACGACAAGGATGAAGGCTTCGTAGCTAGCATACCAAATGCTATCTATGATCCCGAACATCCGAACGCCAAGAGAGAATTAGTGTTGCATATGAACTGGCGTAATCGGAAGCCAACTCCATTCATATCTGTTACCAGCTCACCAGAAAAGGCTCTTCAGTTTGCGTTGAAGCGAATGAAGCGGATGAAGCTTAAGAATGGCAATGTTTTGATTACAAAGATCAACAGGTCATTGTTGTCGCCAAAATGTGTATACCATATGGAGACTCTTGTTAAACGCACCGGTGTAGTCATCAAACCTAAGGCGATGAATTCTCACGAGTATCTTTGTGTTCGTCACATTCCACGGTCTGCTATCGTAAAGGTTACGAGTAGTGGAATAGGGGTGGGGTGCGGGTAAGGCGGAGACGCGCTGTGTGAAGCGGGAGTAGCTTTGAGTGGAACGCACTGGTGCGTGAGAGGAGCTGAGAAGGTTCGTTTTCCTGTGCGTCTCCAGTTCTAAGTGCTCACAATCTTTAATCTTCTAGGCTTGACGCCTGCCAGTTGTACGACCCTAGACTGAGGTTTTTGTGTGTGTTTCGGTGTGATATTAGTGTGCTCCGTATATTTTTGATACCTACCTTATTCATGTAATCTTACAGAGTCACTCTGTAAGATTACATGAATAAGGTGTAAAGATTTTATTTCGACAAAATTTTTCTACTGTAATACAAGGAGTACTTTTACTAAACAATTCAGAAACAAGTGAGACGACTTTGTCAAAGTAAAACATAAGTAAAGAACGCTAATCTATAAGACGGGCGCGTTAGTTATTCCGCGCGGTCCGCCTCGGCGCGGACAAGCGCTAAATGGTCTTATCTAATCAAATGAAGTGCTAAGCGCTATGTGAGTGGATCGCCGCCGGATAGGGGCGGACAAGGGCGAACTCTAACAGAGCATCTCACCTTTGACGATCTTGAAGATTAGTTTTATGAGTCTAATAGTATATCTCGGAATTCAATCTCTGTTAAAGTTTTAATTGATTCAAACACAAACTGCAACTAGTACTAAGATCAGATCTCCTGTCCATACTGTACGAATCTCTTGGTATACCCGTTACGGTCAAGGCGTCTAGCTTTAAGGATCGTCTAGCTTTGGATTATCAGATTTGTTCGACTTCCTTACCCTCAAAATAATTCTCAGTGATACCTTGATCCCAGCCCAGGCTGCGTTACCATTCTGGTGTAAGTCACGTGATCAACACTTTTAATGTCACACTATTTGTGACGGACGCGCCTTTGACGCGACGGGGTGTCTAGGACCAGCACACGATGTCTCTCCCAGTGCTCAACATACCCATCAATTACGACGATGAACTAGGTCTGTATGCTTGACACCGATTTTTAATTAAGCTGATCCATCTACAGAAAAAATACAATCTTTCTTGTCCACATATGTAGGCACAAACAAGGAATGGGACGAGGGTTTCGCAGATATCGCGCTCAGCGACGATGAGGACGATAGACAAGATACTGGCAGGAAAGGTCTGAAATATATGCAGCAGCTTGTAAGTGTGATGCAAGTTCAGGACGTGTCTTTACCCACGTTTTGGTTCAATAGCAACGTATAGCAAACCGTGAGCAACAGATGCTTACCATCCACCTGGAAGACATCCATCAGGTAATATGTCACCTTATTCCATTAACATCTCCACTTTATTGATAATCTGTAAAGCACGAGAAGACAGTCTCTGAATTGGCGTCTCGGATACGCAACAACACCCGGCGCTACATCACGCTTTTCAGTGAGGCCGTGGACAAGCTCATGCCGCCTCCAACACGAGACATCAGCGAACATGATGAAGTTATTGATGTCATATTGCATCAAAGACGAGAGCGGAACGAGCAAACTGAGGGTAGCCAAGAGGGTTTCCCAAATCATCTCCTGCGGCGATAGTACGTGGTGGTACTGTCAACACACGATTGTAAGCTAATACCTGTTCAAGCAACCTTTATTTTCAGCCCCTTCGCTCCGAGGTCGCTCTGGCCGTCCGAGACGTCAAAGGGGCGTACCTGGGTAGGCTGATCACTGTTCGTGGTATCGTTACCCGAGTGTCAGAAGTCAAGCCACTACTCCTTGTCAATGCTTATACGTGCGATGTTTGCGGCTCCGAAACATTCCAGCAGATATCAAGCAAAACCTTTTCTCCAATTACGGACTGTCAGAACGAGCAGGAATGCAAGAAGAACGGTATACATGGCTCCCTTCATATGCAGACTCGAGCCTGTCGGTTTAGCCCTTTCCAAGAAGTTAAGATTCAAGAGATGGTGAGCGACCGTCATCTGCTTTGTCTGCCTGTTAACAATTTGCAGGCCGACCAAGTACCAGTAGGACACATACCCCGATCCATGACTGTACACGTGCACGGCAACCTGACGCGCCAAATGAACCCGGGTGATGTTGTTCACCTTGGTGGTATCTTCCTCCCAATCCCCTACACGGGCTTCCAAGCCATTCGAGCTGGGCTGCTCACAGATACCTATCTTGAAGTGCATCACATATACCAGCTCAAGAAGCAATATAGCGACATGGAGATGACACCGCAAATACAGGCACAGATCGCGGAAATGCAAGCAGATCCATCTCTATACAACAAACTTGCACAGAACATCGCCCCTGAAATATATGGGCATACTGACGTGAAGAAGGCCTTGTTACTTTTACTTGTTGGTGGCGTAACAAAGACGATGGGTGATGGGATGAAGATTCGTGGCGACCTCAATATATGCTTGATGGGCGATCCTGGTGTGGCCAAGTCCCAATTATTAAAGTACATCTCGAAAGTCGCTCCTCGAGGTGTCTACACTACGGGTAAAGGTTCATCAGGAGTTGGTCTCACAGCTGCGGTCATGAGAGACCCGGTTACCGACGAGATGGTCCTTGGTGAGTTCTATTTGGGGCTCACTCAGATACCTGATCTGACATCACCGCAGAGGGTGGCGCCCTGGTTCTCGCCGACAACGGTATTTGTTGCATCGATGAATTCGACAAGATGGAGGAAACCGACAGAACTGCGATTCACGAAGTCATGGAGCAGCAGACAATCTCCATCTCAAAGGCTGGTATATCGACGACTTTGAATGCCCGCACGTCTATTCTTGCCGCTGCGAATCCCCTGTATGGCAGGTACAACCCCAAGGTGTCTCCTGTCGAAAACATCAATCTGCCCGCCGCGCTCCTGTCCCGGTTTGACCTATTGTTCCTCATCCTAGACAAGCCAACGAGAGAAGACGATGAGCGACTGGCGCAACATGTGACACATGTGCACATGTTCAACTCGCATCCAGAGCTGGAGTACGATGTCGTAGATCCTGTCCTTATGAGGTAAGCACTCCCCGTTCAAGACATTCTCCCTAATTTGGTGATCCGCCTGACAGGCACTACATCGCCCAAGCTCGCCAGCGCCGTCCCACCGTTCCTACAGATGTCTCTAGCTACATTGTCGACTCTTACGTCCGCCTTCGCAAGCTCTCAAAAGATGAGGCCGCACAAAAGAAGTCCCATACGTACACTTCTGCGCGTACGCTCCTCGGTGTGCTCCGTCTCTCACAGGCCCTTGCACGTCTGCGCTTCGCAGACTTTGTGCAGCGGGACGATGTCGATGAAGCGCTACGACTTATGGAATGTAGCAAAGAGAGCCTGCACGACGATGACGAGAAGGAGTACGAGCCTGATCGATCTGTTGTAAGTCAGATTTTCAGGCTCATCAAAAGCATGGCGAACGAGGGCGGAAGAAAACGAAGAAAGAGACAAAAGAGGTTCGGTCGGGGCCCTGGTGGGGAACGGGAGATGGATGTCGATTCGGATGAAGATGAAGATGATGGAGACGAGCTTCCGCTCATTGATGTTCGGTCTCGTGTTTTGGGGGCTGGTTATACCGAGGCGCAGCTTAATGACACCATAGCTGAGGTGAGCGTGCACTCAATCCGCCGGGCTGGCATATCTGACAGTTATTTCCAGTACGAAGCCATCGACGTCTGGGCACGCGTTGCAAATGGGGCGAAGCTGCGGTTTATTCATGATTGAATAGTACCTTGCTGCTGTTCGACTCTATTCTCGATATATTGTTGTGTGTACTTCTGTCTGTTGTAATGGTTTGAAGTCTATCATTGCATACAATATAACATTCCTTATCAACAGACAGTTGTGCGAGGAACCGATGCACAAAGAAGCGAGCATCTGCCAGCACTCGCTGAGCATACGAGTGATTGTCAAGGTTATGATCATGGTCGGTTTTGAAATTACATTCAAACATCCTGAGAAGGTTCTTCTATCCTGAAGCTGTCTCAATTTGCACTGGAACATCTTATTCATGAACTATTTTACGTGTCTATCTTGGCCCTCTCAGACGGTGCATTTATCACAGAGTACTCCTCTCAAGCTGGACAAGGAAGTTGGCAAACCCTCCCAAAGCTTGCAAGATGACTCGCACGTTTTCCGTCGGAGGATGATTATTTCAATCCAAGTTGAGATGCACGATAGACTGTGGACTGGTCTTTAGCAGGACCCCAGTTGCCAGGAAACCAAGGTACTGGAAACAACTGCTAGTGGCCTTGTGGAATCTCTCGGACCAGTACAAGACACACATCGTATAGCGCAGAAGAATACACGACAGCCGCAGCCTGATACATCAATGTGTAGCAACTACGAATCAAGTCCAGTGTCAATCCGAGTCCGCAAATCTGACCATCCGAGGTCGTTTCCGAGCCCCCTCCGTGTCATCCGGCTGATTCCTCGTATCGGTGACATCGATCGTTGAGACTGACGACATGGGCAAGTCGTCCGACGCACGAGTGGAGGCGGAGTTCTGCAGTTGAGAATCTGCATGCGTTAGCAAGGGTATCTGTATCTGTGGGGAGGAATCGCTTGGCTTTACTGGAGCATCTAAGAAGCGAGGATTCTAGGACAGGAGTTATGAGAATATAACATAGCAAGCGAAATACACGTACCTCGATGAAATGGCGCATCCCGACCTCAGCAGTCATACTCGGAACTTTGTCTGTTCCTTTCAGGAGATGACGTCTGGAAACCATCGCCTCTTCTGCGGTGCCTCTGATGACAAGCGTTTTTACTATAGACAGCAACGTGATGAACCGAACCATTAACCACAACTCAGGAAGTATTACCAGTAATTGGCCTAGTCTGTCCAATACGATGCGCTCGCTTTAAATCCTGTTTAGTGTGTGATTGGCAAACTTAGCGTAATTTCTCACCTTGATAGCTTGTGCCTCGACATCCGGATGCCATACTGGCTCACAAAAGAGTATTCGAGAAGCCGATATAAGGTTCCTTGGATTCAGTTAACGGCAGGAAAATAAATGCACCAAAGAGATGTACTCACAAACCGCGAGCGCCAAGTTTCAACTCCATTAAAAAAACACGAAATGTATCGGACGACTCAAAAGTCATAACGCATTGCTCTCGCACAGGCGGAGACACATCTGTTGTATACCGGAGGTACTTGATCTCGAACAAAAAGAGCGCCTCTGCAATATGAGCAAGAGTGAGTGGCGAATTGGAGAATATGAGGAATTTTTCCTCCGTTGAATGCTTCAGAACCTAGGAGGATGATGAGGTACAGACACGCCAAATATTATGTGTACTAGCCTCGGACAAAATAAAGTTCAACTTGGTTGACAGAGATGGCCCGACACGAGTTTCTGACAACGGCGACGAGCAAGGTAGGTTGAATGCCGAAACCTCAGGTTGAAGCCCCAGCTTGCGGCGAACGAAACTGTCAATGTCGACCTCAGGCACCTCGTCTTCTGATCGAGACACTTTGTCTTTCTCCCTCAAAACCTCCAACTCGTCCTTAACCTGGGAGACCATCTTCTTCATCTGCGCAGCATTTGTGACATCATGCAGCTTAGCATTCTTCTCACATCGCAGTCGCTCACCCATGTCCAATGCTTTACCCTCCTCAACTAGTTGATCAATGTTAATCAATGGTTTCTTGCGAACAAGAGCTCGTAGCTCTGTGAGTCGATTTGCATGCATGAGGCTGAGAGCATGAGATCTGTCCTTTAGCTGTCCTCGTGTCCAAGCTTCGAATATATCTGTGTCCATTCCTGTGACACAGAAAGGTATGTCCTCATGGAGTTGCATAGCGCGCCACAAGGGATCCTTTGCTGCTGCCTCCCTGCGAGATGCCATTAAACTTTCCATACTCACAACTTGAATGAAGCAGCAGACTAACGCATGTATCAGGGCTTGTTTCAAGAGTTTCATATCATCATCAGAAACCTTCCGTTCAATGGCACGAGCCAGAAATTCAGGGGCCTCATGGCATATCTGATCAACATTGTACAAGATATCTGATGCCGACCAGAACATCCCCCTGTATTTCATCCGAGTTCGTCATCACCAATTTCGTCAAAGTGAAGAACTTACTGGGACAAGTTGTCCATAGCATTTTGAAGGTTCTTTGCATTCTGGGGTAGTATAATTGAAAGTCAAACATTAAGATGTGTCAAATAAGCAAGTCCTCACCCTGGGGTGGAAGAGGTAATCCTTGAGGTAACATCAGTGAAAGATCAAACATACAACTACACACACACGAGATCCCTGCGTTCGGAGTCGATGGCATTAATTACAATGCCGGCTTGCATTGCATTGTAAGATTTTGCAGCATAGGCATCGAGGTCCATGTAAATGGGCATATGGTGCATTGGAGGTATAATGACTTCATTCTCGATGTCTTCAATCCTGGATCAGATGAGCTTCGTATCTCATTGATAATATGAATGTGACTTACTGGTGGCGTACCATGACCATTTCCATCACTTGGGTAAGCACTTTGATTGCACCCACACGAGGTCCACGACGATCACAAAGAGGCAAAGATACCTCGTTAGCAAACAACTTGAGATCGAAATTGAACTGAGGAACTGCAAGAAAGTCACTAATCATTACGCCAAGTTTCCGCAAGTTCATATAGTCAAATGCGCCCCATATCCTGACTGATTTCTTCAAATCTCCACCTGCAACCGAAGAAGTATCAGAGGTGGAATCCACCGATAACATGTCAGAACTGTCGGCACTAATAACATCTTCCAAGTCATTATCAAGCTTGCGGCCCAAGCTCAATCCAAGTAGATTAGATGTCGGAGTTCCTGTGACAATCCATTTACGCTCGATGCTCAACTTGCGGACGAAGTGATTTAAAGTGGCAGCTATGTTGCCTGAAGTATGACCCTCATCAATCACCAGCCTTTTCCAGCGAACTTGAAGGAGAGGCGAAACTGCTGGATCACTGGGACAACAACAATTTGGGACACGGCTGTCAGGAAATGGAGGACAGCTGCATGGTTTAAGCTTGTGTAAGCGAGCGACTTTGTTCTTCGCTGATTCTCTCCGAAAACCTGGAGGAAAGGAGTCAGTGAATGGTGTAGGTAGTATACTAGTACGATGAAGGCTGAAACATACAGCCGTCTGTCATAACGATTATCTCGAATACGAATCAGTAATGCAATGATATTGTGAAGATTAACACCACTCACATCATATTCAGATGCTAAAGCCTTCGCAGTCGGAATTTGTGTTGTCTGCTGGACAATTAGGTACCTTACCATACTATGGCAATGTTTTAATATCTCCCTGTCCCATTGTCCGAGAAGATTGACGGGTACAACAACAAGTGTCGCAGCTGTGACATACATCAGTCGTGGATAATCTCGGACTGGATCTCTTGTGCGAGATAAGCTAAGAGGATTCTTGCGTGCCTTGACAGGGTATTGATATTGGTGATAAAATGGCGTGTTGGCTCGGAGGAGCTGCCTGAGATTTGATGCCTCCAGCCGTTCTTCATAGGGTCGTACATCCACACTATCACCCCATATGCTTATGCAGTGGATGAGGATTTCGACAAGAGACGGAAGGTGGGCTGCATGGGATATCGAGCTCGTGTACATGCCAGACCTTCTTCGAGCATCAATGCACTCATCCGTAGAGAAAGTGCGATAGGCCAAGGGTGACATAATAGGGCGGTGGTCTAATAGCGAGTCTTCTGGCTGAGGTAGTTGATTGAGTGTTGCAAGGACCAAGCCCAAGATCATCACCGTCTTTCCCGTGCCTATTTCGGCCCATATATGAGCTGATTCAGATTGAAATGTTTGCGTGGACTGGTACTCACCTAGTTCCTCACATAAAATGCCACCCTTACACCGCGTAACTTCAGGGCATTCAAGCACGATGTTGAGGGTTGAGGGCTGAAAGTAAAAACGCCTCCCATCGACGCTCGAGATAGGGATGTACAAAGGGTCTTGAATGGGTCGGCTGCTCAACTCCTTCTCAATCATGACGGCAATGGACTGTCTTTGGTACTCGTACGGAGTACTGCGAAGTCCTCTGATTTCATTTCCTACGGAGAATGTTGAAGAGACCGATGAGGGTAGGTCACTATAAATCTCGGCCATCGTACGATTATCCTGGATGACAGAATAAGTAGACACTGACAATAATCCATTAGGTGCTTACAATCTCCCTCGGTAACAAATATTTTTGAGCTTGGTAATGCTCATCTGCCCTCCAGGAATCGTGGACTTGCGAAATCATGGGTAATAGCGACTGAAGGTAACGGCCGCCCTCAGTTAAGATAGCTTTACTCCGATGCCGCAGTTGGCCTCGCACATTGGGTAAATCAGTGGGGACGAGGTAGATGCGAATATATAACGTGCGTTGATTTGTTCCAAGGCAACAGGTAGCGCGGAGGAATTGATGTTCAGTCAAAAACGAGATCATGCAGCACACATCATCTTCTGTATAACCGGATAGTTGACGCAATGGAACTAGGTGCCAACCATCACTTGCATGCTCATGAGTGCATGGGAAATGACCGTCGTGAAGATCTACAGTGATGGTTCCGGAGGATAGCAAATTATGCAAAGCAAAGGGATCCCGGACCGAATCGTCGTGGTCGTTACCCACACCATTTCGTATACATGATTCACAGCATAGTGGACAAAGCTCCACCCCGTCCATGAGCCCCCAACCAGTTCAAGACGGTGGCGTGCAGCGGATATGATTCGAGTTGCGGGTAGTATGGCATA
>Ga0153978_1000494_pt1 | contig 10534 bp, 16 predicted proteins | sample TSGA062MetaG_FD_104749 | JGI IMG/M metagenome (GOLD analysis project Ga0153978, IMG submission 104749) | Attine ant fungus gardens microbial communities from Georgia, USA - TSGA062 MetaG | ecosystem: Host-associated > Fungi > Mycelium > Unclassified | place: USA: Georgia, Yuchi Wildlife...
CTTCGATACCCAGGTTCGAGCAAGCCCTTCGGGCCCGAAACCCTGCGGGTTTCACCCAAACACTCCTTCAAGTTATCTGTAATCTCTCATTACTTATCCACTAGCGCTACGACACTCATAGATGTCGTTCTGTCATCATGTTAGTAACGGAATACATGACATGTGCAGCATGGCCATGCCAATGCTGCGCATTGTGGCGCCCTTATGGTTTTAGGTCTTATAGTTGCATACCTGCCCCCGCCTCCTTTGATGCTCTATCAAATGGACTTGAAGTATTCTCCTGATGATATCGTAGCCGCCAGCAGTCTCCAAACCCTTACGGTGATTACACCTCTCCTCTTTCAAGTTGGATCCTCTGATGAAAACAAATTACTTTTAGTTCATATATAGTATGTGTCGCTTCATTTAACGCTGTATCCTGTTTCTAAACTTAATTCAGCATCGATGGCTGCTTTCTGGGTACGACTATCTTCATCAATCTCATATTTATCCTGATCATTCAGTTCTCTACCAGACGTACGATTATGCTTGCTCATTTCACGAAGAAGTAATATGGATAACTTCGAGATTAACTTCGTTCTGATATCATATTATTCCAAGTGGTCATTTTTACGACATTCTCGCTGGACTAGGATCAAAATCTTGTATATCGTGACAAGATATGTCCCTTTCCTTCTTCTTGCTGTGCATTTGTATTGTATGTCCTATGAACGTGTCTAGAATATCACTGACAGCCCGCTTTTCAGTGAACTTCATCCCAAACGGAACCCCTAACTCTACACTCGAAATTAACAGGTGTCAGTTTCTCAACAACATCTGCTCTGGTATGTCTGATTATTTCTAGAATCATTACTCGTGACCTTTCTCCCTCTGTTACAGCTTTCAGTTGTATTTCTATTTTCTGTTCAGAGTGTAATTACCCTATTATGTTGATTGCAAGCCTGCATGCGATGTTTTCACTTGTCACAGGTTTCTTCATGCTCAGGACGTATGCGCTATGGAATCACAACAAGGTTATTCTAGCAGTTATGCTATCAACTTTTACTGTGAGCCATCCGCAATACCCTGGCTTTCATATTGACATAGTGTCAGGCAGTGGTTGTGGGGTTCGTAGCTTCTGTCTATGGTGTCACTGTGACTGCACCATGTATGTAGTATTACTCACTGCCCATCCGGCAATTGTGCTCACAATTTTTATTTCACAGTTGTTACCAGCCCGATCCCTGGCATTACAGGCTGTTACCAGTCCTCTGGAAGTGCCATGTTGTTCGTGCCTTTTCTTCTGTTGGTTGTACTAGAACTACGTGCGTACACTAAAAGTTCAAGTTGATACACAAACACTCATTGATCCATATATTGGATACAGTGCTGATCTCTCTCACATTGACTTGTGCCATACAAAGTTGGCGTTCAAACCCTAGTCGCTTGTATTCCATTCTAGTGAAACATAATGTATTCTATTATGTCTGCGGTTTGTGTAAGTAAGATCGTGCGCAGGGCTAACCATTGCTCACTCTCGTTTCCATAAGTTTTCTCAACACTAAATATCCTGACATCACTGCTCCTTCACGTGCGTCATCCATTTGCTGAAAACATTTCCAAGCTAAAATTTTAGTCAGTATGCATACAATAACATGCTCGAAGAGTGCGTCGTTTGTTAAATTTTGTGTCGAATGAAATTTATACAGCCCTTCCATATCCTTAGTTTCCAAATCATTATTCATGCTATACTCGCCACTCGAATGCACCTTCTTCTGTCACAGAATGACTACTGTGACCAACGTCATTCTATTGTTTTCACTTCAATTTGTCCCCCAGACCTGACATCCACAAGCTACGAAGTATAACCACCGATGAGTTTACTCTCATGGGAAGGATGATGGTGATTGACTGCTGTGCTTCTACTTCATGATTAGAATTAAAATTATGTGCGACTCTGTCATTGGTGGAATATTCATATGGAATGCAAGTATAATAACCTGTACTATTCCATGATCAGTCAGTAGAAATAGATAATATCGTCCAGTTTCACATATTGCAGGACATCCTGCAGAGAACCTACTACTAGATTTATAGATGTGTACTCCCATCTGGACCTAGTCGTGATTCACAACTGAATCCAGAAGTTCTTAGGAAAAATCATATTTTTAGCATTGCAGACACGGATATCCGTCGGAACCAGCTGCTGAGATTTGTTCATAGCTGTCTATCTCCTGCAGCTTTACCATGGTGTAGTGACGACTCGACACTGAACGAAATTAGCAGCTAAGCAAGCTTTGTCAGGACCCGAAAAAGGATTGAGCAAACAAACAAAAGTTTGTTCCACGACCGCCTCTAATATCATGTTGGAATAGTGAATCGTGATATCTAAGTACTTTGCTTTCCTACCTTGAATTCCTAACTCTTTCTTCTTGAGAAGCGGAGACAAAAGCGGAGCACAAAGATTGAAGCCACTCGCGCCAATCTGAGTTTGGTGAGCTCACAGTCGCCAACCTCAAGAAAGCCAGTGCAGATCAGTGCGGCAGTACCATGCCATTCCATTTTTACATACTGGTACCGTCCCTCCAGCAGAGCCTCTGAGCCTGACAGGAGTCGACGAGTGACACCAGTCAGTTTACCGGAAGCCGCAGTGACATATGTCATATATATACTGGATGTTATACCTTTGCGGTGCCATTCTGCACAACACCGAAGAGGTATGAACGCTTCGGAAGCTCGGGTTCCTTGAAGTTGATAAATTTGACCCCAAGATGGGGTTAGCGACAGGGCCGACTCGGACTCAGCAATTTTCCAGGGTCTTCTACGTACATCACAATCAATAGGGAGTGAAGCTGCCCTCAATCTCAGTTGTCATACTCTGACTATGCGGTGGTCCAAGAGAGGTCAGAATTCAAATATCGACTTATCAAGGAGCTTTGACTGTGGCGGAATGCTTGGCATTTGATCTTTATAATTGCAGTAGGGGCCACATCGTGAGCCACCTATTTAATAACTGATCATCGTACGAAAAGCGCTCGAACGCAATCAGCAAGGGGTACATGCCCCCTGTCGACGGTCATATACTTTGACGTATGATATTCACTAAACAGAACGTTTTGAGATCAGCAGGCGCGGATGGGTCGCTTTCAACTCCCCACACAAGACCCTGGTTATCTGATATCTTTGATGTCGGTAATGGAACAGAGGGCATGTGCGTCATGGTTATGTCAAATGCTGTCACGGGCCTGATCTTGGTATACTGTTATAGTTGCAGGCTCTTCACTACCATTCGAGTTGCTCCCAGTCACTGCTCTCTCAAATGGACCTGAAATACTCCGCCGATGCTATTATGGCTGCTAGCAGTCTCCAAACCTTTTCGGTGATTATATCTCTATCCAATGCAACGACCTCCCGAGCCTGACAAAAGTTAATTACTCCTAGTTCATATATAGTGTGTGCTTCGTTTGATGTAGCCTTCTGTTCTTAAACTCAATCCAGCATCGATGGCTATTTTCTGGGTACGGCTATCTCTATCGATCTCATATTTATCCTGATCATTCGATTCCTGGGCCCTACCAGACGTATGATTATGCCTGCTCATTTCATGAGGAGGTGATAATGATAACTTCAAGGTCAAAGTTATTTCTGATATCATACCGTTTCAAGTGGGTATTTTTACGACATTCTCGCTGGACGAGGGTCAAAGTCCTGTACATCGTGACAAGATATGCGCCTTTCCTTCTTTTTGCCGTTCACTTGTACTGTACGTTCCATGAAACGTGTCTACGATTTCGCTGTCAACCCGCTTTTCAGTGAACTTCATTGAAAACGAAACTCTTGACTCTGTATTCGCAATTCACTGGTGTCAATTGGTCAACAACATCTGCTCTGGTATTTATGACAATTCACCTAGAATGACTGTGCTCTAACATGTCTCCCTCTGTCACAGTGCTCAGTTTTATATCCATCGTCTGTTCAGAATGTAGTTATCATATTCTGGTCATTGCGAGGGAGATTTCATTTGTTCAGGTTTCTTCATACTCAGGACGTACGCATTATGGAACAACGACAAGGTCATTCTGGTAGTCATGCTAGCAACTTTTGCCGTGAGCCCTTCGTCATATATTGGCTTTCATATTAACATAGTATCAGGGTGCGGTTATGGGGTCCGTAGTTGCCCTCTTTTCCGCCACCGCAACTGCGCCATGTATGGATTACTCTCACTACCAGTTTGGCACCTGTGCTCATAGTCCACAGTCGCTACCAGTCCAATTCCCGGAATTACAGGTTGCTATCAAGCTTCAGGAAGTACGATGTTGTTCGTGCCTTTTCTTCTCTTATTTGTATTGGAACTATGTGCGTTCGCTGAAAATTGATACACACATGTCCTCTGATTTATGTTTTGACAGTATTGCTCTCGCTTACGCTCATATCTGCCGTACGAAGTTGGCGGTCAAACCCTGGTCGCCTGTATTCTGTGCTATTGAAACATAATATATTATATTATATCTGCGGTTTGCGTAAGTAATGACATCCGAAAAGCTAATTTTTCAAGTTGCTCATTTTACTTATTCCCCCAAGTTTTCTCAACAGTGAATGTTCTAACATCGCTGCTACTTCAGGTGCGTCACCCATTCGCCGAACATTCCTTGCACCTGACTTTCCAGGCAGTATGCATATAGCAGCATGTTCGAAGAGTGCGTTCGCTGCCAAATTTTATGAGACTTATCATTCATTCTCATGCGTAGTTTCCAAATTGTCGTTCACGCCATTCTCGCTACTCGCATGCACCTTGATCTGTGGCATGATGACTACCGACGTCGTTCTGGTATCTTCACTTCATTTTGTCTCTCTGACCTGACACCCGCAAGCTACGAAAAATCCGAACCATGGGCATGATTGCCGTAACGTAACGATCCCGGTCGATTTGTGACCGCTGTTACAGTATTCTTGTAAAAATTGCAGGCGGCATAACTTGTACTCGACGATCAGTCACTGTAAATAAATATTTCAGTATCGGTAATAATGCATATCGCAGGATGTGCTGTATACCATGATTATACTTAAACTATTCAGGCCTTACGATCATGATGATACCCTCCCCGTCGAAGTTTGGTGGTCCACACATATTTACCACGATGAACGCTCGCATTCAAGTCGTCGCTCAGAATAGACTCAACAGAGGAATAGAGGCAGCCATCCCGATTGTCAGACTGTGACATGGGCGCCAGATCCATTGGATGGGAGTTCATCCACATCAGGTAAAAGTGAGTTAATGGTCCCATAACGTTGAATTCACTTCGAAGCACTTTGTCGAGTCTGCCCAGACTAGGAGAAGCGAATGCGAGGTTGTAGACAATTTCTGTGCCCTCAAGCAACGTTGTTCGCGCCACACGGCCGTACTGCAACACATGCAAGAGCACCGACAGCCTTCCACAAAGGACTCGGACATTTTGTGCTAGTTGTTGCTTTGCAAGTCACTGGCGTGGAACTCAGCTGTAGTAGAATTAGTAGTTTTTCCACGATCGCGTCTAAAACATAGCAGTGAAACGCGTAACCTTCGGTACTTGATCCTAAGCACTTCTCAATCATCACATTTTTTCTTCTGTATCGCGGAGATGTCAGACAAGCTGAGAGCAGATATTGAAGCCAAACGCGCCAAACTCGCCGAACTCAGAAAAGCCAGGGCAGACCGGCAGCGCGCAGAAGCTGAGAGACGGCAATCAGAGGCTCGTCGTGCATCGTCTCCATAGACTTCTAGTCTTTATCATTTTATCGTTTACAGGCTGGTCCCTCCAGCGGAGCTCGACGCGACATCGATGAGCTTGTGAACCAGCTTGTCGGGAGCCGCAGTGGGGTAGATACCGGTGGGGACGTTACACCTTCGTCATCCCTCCCAAACACCCCGCCTCGGCCAGCTGCAAATCTACTTTATGGGTCAACCCTTTCGTCCTCTGGCAGAGCGAGCAGGCAGAGCGATGTTGGTAGTGATCGAATCAGCATGGGCACTACAATGGTGGGGGCGGCGGACCATGTCGAGAGGTGAGCCCTGCATCGATCTCTTGGAACGGTACTGACAATATCTGACAAGGGTGTTGACACCACGGTCCATACCGGATCTTATAGATACTGATCAAGAGCTGTTCGAGCTGCCGCAACGCGTAAGCAATTCCATCTTCTCGTGCTCTCCTCTGAAATCTTGCTCATAGGAACGTGTCATATACAATAAAGAAGTTCAAACGACCGCCTTTGAGATAGAGACACCCCGTATATCTGAAGAGGATATACGGCAACAGATCTTGCGCGAGCGCGAGCAGGAGGCGGAGCGTATTGCACAGGACAAGGAACTCGAAGAAGAGAGCGTACAGCTCGAGAAAGAGATCGAGCAGGAAATTCGCGGTGCGTGGGTCCTTTTTTGTATTGCATCGTAACTGAGTAGCACGACCATAGAACTTACCGAGGAGGAACGCGCGCATATACTCAGCGCACCCGAATTTCTCGACTTTGTGGAACAATCATCGAAGATACTACAGCGAGCGTTGAACGACGGTTACGATTATATCCGTGATTATACCATAGGCACCGAGGCAAATGGGTATGCTTTTTTCTAGTAGACATGCAAGCGTTTGTTAACGGTCATTTCAGCGATGACTCAGAAGGCAAGCGCGTCAAGCGTATTTGTGCTTTCTATGATGAACGCTACGGGAAAAATCGGTCGATTACAGACATTGATTGGTCTCCAAAGGTTGCAGGCATTTTTCTAGTACAACAATCCATATTGACTGTTCGACACAGTACCCAGAGTTGAGTGTGGCATCTTACAACAAGAATCCCGCTGCGTTGAATGAGCCCGATGGGATTGTTGCGGTATGGAACCTCCACCTTCTCGACAGACCCGAGTTTGTCTTTCACTCCCAGGTAGGTGAGCGTCTGTATGCGTCACGTCTGTGCTTTTTGACTGAAGAATACTACTTATATCAAGTCTGATGTTCTCTCCGTTACGTTTTCACCGTTCCATTCGAACTTGGTGTTCGGTGGCACATACTCAGGACAGATCCTGCTATGGGACACACGATCGAAACATCTACCTGTACTCAAGACGCCACTCTCAGCTGCTGGACATACGCACCCAGTGTATGCAATGCAAATGGTTGGAACCCAGAACGCCCACAACTTGATCACCAGCAGCACAGATGGTACCGTGTGTAGCTGGCTTGTTGATATGCTCGCTCAACCCCAAGTAGGTTTGTTGACCGTCGAAGATTAGTTGACATCTGAATTTTTCCGCAGGAAACCCTTGAGCTTGTTTATTCAGGTCATAACAAAACCGGAGAGGTAGCCATCACGGCGCTCGATTTCCCTGATAATGAGACGACCACGTTCTGGGTCGGCACCGAAGAAGGCAATGTGTATCAAGCCAATCGGTACGATCGCGCAGGCGCGAAGGCAGGATTAAATCAATATGATATCTACAAGGGGCACGTGGGCCCGGTGATGGGGCTGCACTTCCATCCTCTTGTGGGGCCAGTGGACTTCTCGGATCTATTTTTGACAGTGAGTGTAGACTGGACGGTTAAACTTTGGCGCGCAAAGTCATTGGCAAAACCATCGACGACGGGACAAGTTATCGCGCCTATCTACTCGTTTGACGAGGCAGATGACTATGTATATGATGTAAAGTGGCACACGGCACATCCTGCACTGTTCGGGACGGTAGATGGCTCAGGAAGATTTGATCTATGGAATTTGAATACGGACACGGAAGTGAGTTACGACCCAGGTCCATTTGTGCGGAACTCCGTGCTGAGATTTATTACAGGTACCGGCTGTCTCCACGAACGTCGGCTCCGGAAGAGCTATCAACAAGTTGGAATGGGACCGGAAGGATGGACGGCGTGCCGCACTGGGGGGTAGTGATGGAAAATTGTATGTTTATGATATTGGCGACATGGGGCTTCCACGGGAGTCCGAATGGACGGACATGCAGAAGACGATTGCAGGTTTTGTTGGAGGTGGACAGACTAATGGAATGGGAGACGTGGGAGGAGATGCTGGGCGGATTGTTGCTGGACGATGAGATATTAGAGTACGGTTAACTTGGCGAGATCAACCCCAGGGAGTATGCCTCGGGTGTCGTAATGCTATCAATGATGGAATTAGAGTGGACATGTGAGTTGAGTGAGGAAATAAAAATATGATCATGATGGAGCGGCGACTCCGTGCTGACTCCGTCCATCCCGAAGGTTGCCCGAAGATTGCACTTACAGAGGCTGTGGTGCCGTGTCGACTATAATGAGTGTCCTCCGCAACATCTCCCTTAGGCATTCCTCCATCTCTAACGCACTCCCTCGCATTCTTCGAAGTCCATTACCTGCTCGCAATATGTCTGCAGAGTGTAAATTTGTTCAGGTCTGCCATATTCCGATTATTTACATGTCCTCACATTGATCTCCTCATCCGTCATGCCAGGCGCCACATAAGTGAGTCTGATCCGCTTGCACATCATCTACCACTCAAGATTACATCCACACAATTCAAGGCTTCTGGTGTACGTCCCCCAACTCTCTGCCGACATGGCCATGCATCTCATCTAATTTCCCCAGGATCCCAGGTCCGATAGAGGTTACAGATGAGGTATTTCAGCTCCGGACATCCATACGCATCGTTCGTGACGCCAATCTTGACAGGTTCTCTTCGCCAATGCGCACCCTTCCATGTCACATATGTCGCCCGATTTTGCACAAGTCTTTGGCGACTGCATTCGCATGACCAGGCAAGCATAAATCCCGGATTCATCAGTGCAGCCGAAACATGAAAGCTCACGCGTCTGTCAGACAACTTCTTTACTCAAAGGACGCGCAGCCGTTCCTGATCGCCGGTTCAGGCACCCTGGGGTGGGACCAGGTATGAGTCTCGCGCTGATCTGTAAGTTAAACGAGTGTTCATGCTCTTGCATTCACCAGGTCTCTGCGAACCTCGTAGAACGAGGCGAGAATGCGCTCGTCTTGCACAGCGGGTATTTTGCAGATAGCTTCGCAGACTGGTAGGGATAGCATGTGGTGAGTATTGTAGTGATTGCTCATCTCTGCACGTTCTCCAGCTTGCAGACCTATGGTGCCCGCGTAGACCAAGTCAAGGCTGAAATAGGTGGCGCCGTCAAGGAGGCTGATATCGAGAACGCACTCAGATCAAAGAAGTACAAAATCGTTACCGTCACCCACGTTGATACCTCGACAGGCAAGTGCAATTTCTATGGCAGTGATAGGTCACCCTGAATTCGTTCCATCCCTGCGTAGCCGTTCTGTCCAACATCAAAGCTGTTGCAGAAGTCGTGAGGAGAGTTTCTCCAGACACACTTGTAATTCTTTCCCGCGACTTTTCACTAGAAGCCTATTCATCATGGCGGAACAACAGGTCATCGTCGATGCTGTCTGCTCTGCAGCGAGCGAAGAAATTCAAATGGATGCATGGGGCATTGATGTCGTAATGACAGCCAGCCAGAAGGGTCTGGGCACTCCCCCGGGTCTTAGCATCCTTGTTGCCTCTCAGAGGGCCATTCAGGTTTGCCCTTTCCTACACCATACATGCAATACAACTACTTATGCCAACCCTCAAGGTGTTTGAGAACCGCTCGACACCAGTTACGACCTACTACGGCAGCTGGAAGAAGTGCGCCTAAGCTCTATATTTTCATCCCTAAATCAATCTTAACCCACTAAATAGGTGGCTACCCATCATGAAAGCCTACGAAAACAACTCTGCTGCCTACTTCGCCACACCCCCCGTCAACCTCATATATGCTTATCACGCATCCCTCAAACAGATTATGCAGGGCTCCGTTTCACTTGAGCAACGATTTAAACTCCACAAAGAGGCTAGCCAGCGTGTCAAGCAGGCGGCAGAGGAGATCGGATTCCAAGGCGTGCCCCTCAGCGAGGATGTCCAGGCAAATGGCATGACTGCAGTGCGTATTTCCTCGCGTGTGCCATTAGGAGCGGCTGACAGCGACGTTAACAGCTTTACTATCCCGAGGGTTTCGCAGCGAGCGACATCATACCCCGCCTGTTGAAGAAAGATGTTGTGGTCGCTGGTGGACTGCATGCTAGTATCAAAGGTCAGTGCATAGTTTCCTTCGCAGCAGTTTTGTTACTGAGGATCCTCTTGTACCCGAAGATAAATACTTCCGCATTGGGTGCGTTTCTCCCCTGGGCCGTGTATGATGCAATTTGCTCACCTTCTCGCAGGCACATGGGCGTTTCTGTCGTTGACCCTAACCGGGGTGATGTCGACAAGATCATCAGTGCCGTGCGGGAATCGTATGCAGAGGCCAGGGCAAGCAAGCTGTAAAGATCTTGCGATACAGTTGGATTAGTGGTATTGATACCAGAGACGTTCTGGATGGACAGCTAACTGGTCAAGAGTAATAAACATGTGTATTCGATCACTCATCGATATATCAATACAAGGCACATTAGATGAAGTCGAGAACTATAAGATTAATTCGTGTTATGCAGCTACAGCGACCTCGCGGTATTGTCCTTCTCCGCCCATACCA
>Ga0153978_1000496_pt1 | contig 10523 bp, 11 predicted proteins | sample TSGA062MetaG_FD_104749 | JGI IMG/M metagenome (GOLD analysis project Ga0153978, IMG submission 104749) | Attine ant fungus gardens microbial communities from Georgia, USA - TSGA062 MetaG | ecosystem: Host-associated > Fungi > Mycelium > Unclassified | place: USA: Georgia, Yuchi Wildlife...
GCAGCGGAAGATATTCGGATAAAATTGCTGGAGATGTGCTCGGACGAAGCTGCGTTGAACAAGTTTTATGACGAAGAGCTGGCTGCTCTTGGGCCGGACGACCCTCCGCCACTTAGTATATAAACTTGAATGTATTCTGTACATTGTAATGGAAGCAAATGGTTTTTGACCGAGACTCGTAAAGTGCATGTATCTCGGCGAGTCTACTACGAGACTTCATGGGCACCGACTATCATGTCTCGACCGTTAGTCCGTATAGATCGTTGCAGGACGTCCCGCGACAGCGGTTTCCGCATGTCTGACCAGCTATCAGCTACAATCCGAAACGCCAGCAAAGAGGGTGACGCACCAAACGCATCCTCCTCGTCCCGTCCATCCTTTCCTATCCCGAGATTGCCATAGTACTCTCTTACGCGTCGATACACGCTGTATCCCATACCCTCATACATAGAGATGGCCGAGGCATTGTTACAGCGGACGTAAAGATCCACAAAGTACCCTTTGTATACCGCGTCCGAGACGAATTCGAGACGCTGGCACATGTTTCGCGCGAGCGAGAGACGACGGTACTCGGGGGCGACGGTGACGGCGGTGATGTGGCCGTGCCAGTCTGACTGCACGCCTTCAGCCTTGCCCAGGACTTGCGAAATCAGGACCAGGAGCGGACGCAAGGATGAGGGACGCACTGTAGCCTTGCAATCGACCGCTGGGCGCTTCTTGGGTGAAACAGAGGTCTGACCAGCGGGAAAGGTAGGTGAGGTAGAAGGTGACTCCGTACTGTAGAAAAAACGGTGTAAGACTCGATCCAGGGTTGGAAGATATCAGTGAATCACGGTCTCGGTCCAGACGTCCAGATTACTGCGAGATTGAGTACATGGTGTATGGCGAGCAGGATGCAGCAGACTCACATGTTATTGAACCTGAACAGATCGTTTGCTTTGAAGGGCCTGAGGACGCTCATCAGGTAGGTGTTTGCTCGAGGATTAATATGTAATGGTAGGCACAACCCGGCTGTTCGACACGACTGCTCACGTACTACTACAACGGCTTTCCTGAGCTTCTCCAACGTGTCGATTACATACGATCCACTTACGAGTTCAATGGTAACGTTGCCAGTCCACGTTGAGCCAAGGCCCAGGGTGAAGTGTCCACTGTCCAAATTCGTGTCAACAGCTTCGGTTCCTAACAACAGCAAACATACTGGCAGTGCACGGAGTCCCAGCACTTTGTGCACCCAACCACACTAACACACGCTCGCAAGACCCCAGGACCCTTCACTCTGGTCATTTGCGATGTATCAACAGTTCTCTGTTGCAACATCCGGCGATTATGGCCAAATGATATTGCCTGCGTCCGCTGCGGGACCCAGCACCGTGGCACCACACGCGACGACTGCCACCCCTGCTGCCCCTACTACAGCTCCCTCTCCTGCGCCGCAGAAACCACAGCCGCTGGTTGCGACTGGCGATTGGACGACTGAGCTCGTACAGCTTGCGAAGACAGCCGAGCTAAAGTATGTTGGCGCGTCATCGCCCTCGGATCAATCAACGTACCATGCTAACAATCGGCGTTGGCAGAAAACACTCCCTGACGCTGCAGTTGCATACTGCTAATATAGTCGCGGCCCACAATACCCTCGAACAAAAGGATAAGGCTATTCAGGATATCAAAGAACAGAAAAATCGGTTCGTGTTGCCTTTTTCGCAAGTTGTCGTCTTTTCGTCGCTTCTGGAAGTCGATCGTCTGCCAGTCATCATGTTTCGTTTATCTCTGGTTCTAATGCGCCGACGGCGGTTGTTAATATCTCCATACAGGTTGGACAGTGAACGTGCACGGTTACTCAATGCGCTCGCAGAGGCACGCAATTCTAGTACCTGTCATGCGCCACTAAACTGATGCATTGGCAGATAAATGTAGACCGCGACAAGGTACGAGCCGTCCGTAGACCTCATGCCATTTATGGATAGCACTCACATGCTTTGACCTTTCCCAAAGGTGGATCTCCTCGAAACATCCATCACACGAGAGTGGGTGCTCTTTCCCACGTCCTCGCTACGCAGCTAGCCCTCATCGAGTGTGCATATGACAGATGTGCGGAATTACGACAGCAAATCCAAAGCCTCCAAGAAGGGGAATATGCTGTCGCCAAAAGGGATGTCGATCGATTGCGGGCGGAGCTTGGTCAGCCACCGCTCCCTCCGCTCCAAACGAAGCTCGATGAGAAGACATCCCAGTAAGTCTACGTTTTCACTCGGTCTCAGTTCATATTGCATTCGGGCCGGGCGTGCAGCACGGGGGCAGGATTCCGGCGATCCATGCCCCTGCCGTGCGACACGAACGACTGACGTTGGGTGTGGGGCACCAGGCGCTATTTTTGCCGTTCTCGTCCCAACGACTATCTTATCTTAATGATGACTTACCATTCTCGACTTGTGTGAATAGGTATCTGCGTGATCGCCGGGTGAATGGTGAGAAGCGCACTGCGAGCGACGGACCAACGGACAATCAACCAGTGACTACCAAGCGTCCACGAGGTCGGCCAAAAGGCAGCAAGAACCGTGGTGGAAAGGCGGGTGGCAACGCAGCTAGTGGAAGTGCGAGTACTAGTGGAAGCGCAGTGACGGCGGGCGCTGCATGATTGACACCTGACTATGGGTGGCCATGCGGCGTGTACTTTTATCTTGGCAAGGGATAGTATCGAAGCCGCGAACCGGTTTTTGAGTTATGTTTTGTTTGATTACCGGTGTGCTTGGTATCTCTTGAGCGTGGATGTGGATCCTGTAGATGTTGGTCTGGAATCAGGCTGTACATAACACGTATAACACGTATTCCAGAGGATATTAAAGATGATCCCCTGTAAAGCCGTATCATGAATTTTACCGAGGGTAGTCTAATGATCAGCCCTGTGCTGTGATGCTGTACCTGCGACCTTAATTCAGGCCATCTGGTGCCTAGACATAAGGACCAAGTGACTAACGACGAGACTAGGCTGACTCGCTTTGATTCCTCATTAAAATCTGGAAGGGCCGGTTACAAAGCCGATGGGATCGCCAATTGCGTTAGCCATCTGATTAATCTAGTAAGTAAGCTGTGGCGACATTATTGTCACAAGTTTCCCCACAGTATGGATGATTATTTATTATTTCCCTTATGGACGGAAGGCGTGTCAGCATGACTAGATACCGGACCCGGCCACCTATGGCGGATTAGCCGACGGGGAGTGAGATTACGGTTTTGAGCCAGTGGCGAGGACTTATTATTGGTACTCGGACAGAATGTTCCATATATGCATGGAAGTCGGTCGAGCGATACGAGGGCAGCCGATGTCAACGCTGAGATGAGTCCGAGTAAAGTCAACGTGTCTCTTGTCAGCCTGATTGCGTAGTTTGGGCGGTTGGGTGCTGTGCCGCGATATGCCGAACGGAGTGGTGACGAACCCGGCCCCAGTCACTCGTCGCTTCGGCTTTCTTTGCTGTGGCGTGTGCCGCGAGTTGGCGTGGTTCTTCCTTTCTAATCGCTCGTGTCATCTCCCCTTCCCTCTTGCGTAACTCACCGATCCGGCTCCTTGGCTCTTTCTCCCTCCGGTGTCCCTTTATATTCCACTCAATCCATTCATCATGTTCCCTCAAGCTGTCCCCATCCTCCCATCTCCATCACCAGACAGTCATGGTTCCTTATTCTCCCAACATCCACAAGGCAAGCCTCGTCGATCCTGCCTTGCATTCCCCTGCTCTCTTGGAGCTCCTCGAAATCAAGCTTTCGCGCTCAGTTATCGGTAAGCTCTCTCTTCTCTGCATCTTTTTATTCGTCCTGACAATTATCCCAGAATACGTCGTTGATTGTGTCATAGACACAGTCGATTACGCAATGGGTCGTCCATCTTCGTCCAGTCGCGGCCGCAGGCACTCCCGCCACTCTGAGCAGTCCAAATTTGCCACATTCGTCTCCAATGTCCTCACTCGAGCAGAAGTCACCCTCCCCACTCTTCTTGTCACACTCGTCTACATTAATCGCGCTAAACCCCATCTCCAAATCGCCCTCGAGGAATGGGCATGCGAGCGTGTCTTTCTCGGCGCCGTAATGGTTGCGAGCAAGGTATGTCGCTTTCTTTCCCATGTCATCGGGTCCTAATTTACCCCTTTTTCTGACAGTACTCCAATGATTCGACACTCAAAAATGTTCACTGGGCTCTTTGCACCGGTGTTTTTGGAAAACGTGATGTTGGGAGAATCGAGCGGGAGTTCCTCGATGTTCTCAATTTCGAACTATCTGTAACCGAAGATGACATCCTGAGCCATCACGATGGCTTATCATCAGTCGCTCTTCCTTCCCATGACTTCCGCCGCCTTGCAGACTACACACCATCGAACGCGCACTCACGCCCACAGTATTCTCGTTCGCCCCAGAATAATTGCCCAGATTTAGATCCACCTAGCCCCGAGTCGTCATCATCTAGAAGTTCGCCAGCGCCTCTCACCCCTGAGGCCCTGCCAGATCCTTCATTTAATCCTGTTCTCAAATCACACCAGCATATGGACATCGTTGTTTCACCTCCTCCGTCGAAAGCATCGCATCGCACCTCTACTCTCGACCTGCTACAATCATTCCCTATTCCCATTCCCCACGCAAAACCACGTTCTCAGCCTTCTGCCTCCCACAAGCGTTATTCGCATTTCCCTTTCAAGAATCCAGTAGCACAAGTTGCCGCGTAACTTGCTGATCTTTCTTCCTTGATCTTTTTTGTTCAATTACCATGTGGTGTCGCTATATTTTTGACTTATTCCACATCGCCAAAAGGCTTATCATTACCACGCATACCATCGTCGATGCATGTTCATAATTATTTTTGCTCCACTATCCACATGGTTTCATCGAATCTGACACGTTCGTTCCATTGTATGAAGAAGCCCATTAATGCCACGTTGCCCAAGAGTCATATATGTGTGTTACTCCTAAGTTTTTCCAAAGTTACGGTTACTTCATGAACACGATAAAGTATTTGTCGAAACACGCATCTGCGCAAAGTGGCGTGGATCGGTGGGTCGCAGTCCTTGTGGCCGTAACTTGGAGATCGCACGCACACATATCGGAAGTTTCTCGTCACGTCCGATGCTCGGTGCGCAATCGTATTCGATCTCTCAGCTTCCTCCCCTCGGCTGCGAGCCCAAGCAGGCCGGAAACGGTATGCGAGGACAGCGCAATTGACTCAGATTCTGCATTTCGAGTCTCACATGATGCCCTGAGCTTCTTCCTCGGAGGCCACCTACTTGATAGCGAACGAACGAGCACGAGCAGCTAATAGATTGGAACCCTCAGGTTGCGAAGGGCAAGGACAAACGCTAAAGTCTGGAAAAAATATATATGCAGTCGCCGCGCGCGCGAAAAGCTCAGGGAAACGTCTGCAGGCAAGGCAACCGCGACCGGCCGCGGAGCCACTCAGAAATGCCCCAGCTGATACTACTCAGTGACTCTAAGGCTTGCGGTCCGACATTTAGCCTATCTGCGCCTTTTCGAACGTTCGAAAGGGGCGCGCATGGATAGAATGAGGCTGTCAAACGATCATGTATGCACTATCCATATACGTTCGAATAGACTCAAGGGTCCTGGCAGCTCGGAGCTTGCACACAATCGACCCTGCACGAGAAGCGCTTGGGTCGTGCCGCGTTGCAACTGAGATATCCAAGCAAGCGACGATTTTGACATGCTCAAGGTTTTGCGCGCACGCTCGAACGAGTCACGTAGGCCGCCAGTGAGACAGGCACTGCGCGTCGATCCGGAACTTCAGTTGCGGCGATAATCCATTAGGAGCCAAAGATGTTCCAGAGCCCAGGTGCCGCCATCACTGGCACGTGAGCTTCCCTTTCTGGATAGTGCTAACTTTTAGCCTGTGCACTGGCAAAGCAACTGGACTTCTAAACGCTAGCACCACGTTGTGAAGCCAACTGCACCGTACGCCCGCGCAGGCAATGCGACCCACTTGGAACAGCGGACATCGCCGAACATGATGCGGCTCATGATGCACGATCAAGTTGCGAGGGCATCGCCCAATACAGAAAGAACGACCCCATATCTCTCGGCAGCCTCCCGAAGATACTATCATCGAGTAGTTACTAGTACTGCTCGCGTATCGTTCAATGCCACAGTATTAGTGTGACAGTGTTGTCCGCCCTTTTTCGCTGTTGGCCGTAATCGCCAGCGCGGGGCCCAGCCAGGCCCAAAAGCTGATAAGCCTTTCCCCATTGATATCATGATGTGTGAAGACCTTACCTCCGCTTGGTTTGAAATATGGATGTTCATTTTTCATCTAATCTCAGCTGGGGAACATGCCGTGTTCTTTGCAGCTAGTATCGATAGCGTGGACGGATTTTCGTGTCTTTTTGACAAATCCGCGTCATTGTGTCTCCCTTAACGGAGTTAGTGGCGTATCATTCCTCGTGCCTCAATACTTGTCCAAACTCGATTCAGAGCGCAACTATAGTTAGCGCCTCCCTAGATACGCATGGAACTCACAGTTTGGCTAGTCTTCCTGACCCACTTCAGAGACACGACAATTCCAGGGTACTTGATAAACCGAGTTTTCATTTAGGATTCATGACAGGAATAGCCTAGAATACTAGTCTGGGAACACTACTTCGGCCACTCTAATGTTACATTATCGCCCAATCGAGTTTTACGGGATGTAAATCTTCGAGTATCCATCGACGCTTGGGGTGACCGGTGTCAGACTGACGTCTCCTGGTGATCAGCAGAATATACTCACTTTCTTCGACAACAAGGACACGTGTGCGCTGATGCAGACGCCCGGGATGCGAGGTTTTCACGGCAATCATCGCACAGTGCAAGACATCTACCCAGACCATCGTCATGTTGACGCCAAGGCGAACTCATAACTATATTACCCACCGACATGGCCAGCATATGATTTGCCGCGGCTCAATCGTGCATATTACACAATTCCTCATTGCATCATTTACCGAGTCTTCGTGGATTCCGGTCCCGCTTGAAGGCGATCGACGGTGTGCAGCAACGTCGGTCCAGTCGCTAAGGAGACTGTCGCCAGACTGAGGTGGAGCAGACACGAGGTGCTGGAACCGCCGTCTTGTCATCGGGAACGATGAATTATCAGTCATGTGCGCCAACAATATCGAGGCGGACGCCACTCCTGATAAGGAGGAGAGGTCTGAAAACAAGGTGACGGTCTCGTTTTCGTCTTGCTGTAAATCTTCGTACTCCCCGTCGTCGTTCGAGGACGAGGACGAAGTAGGGCTAGTCGATCGATCCCGTTCGATCTCGGGTCGATGGTATTCAAAGTCTTCGTCATCGTCGTGTATAGGTTCTCCCTTGACGAATCTGGCGTACAATTCTTCGTCGCTTTCCCTGCTACCTTGTGCTCGGTTTAGCTCACTTCTGATGACCTCGTCTCCATCTACGATGCTCCGGGAAGGGAAATTAGATCTCCGCGATCTCCATCGGAGTACGCTCCAAGATAACATTATCAACCCTCTAACACACCGTACCACACTCATTCCGAACCGGGCGAGTTCCCTGTACCATGCCATATCTAACCAAACGTCCCCTTCATTTGACGTAACCCTGACGGTCTTTATTTCGTTGGAGAATCCTTCCTTGGCACAACGGTGCCGGCCGAATCCTTCAATGGCGGGAGAGAAGGAGGCCACCCCGAAGCGATTCAGTTCCACACTGCCATTTTCGTCCAACGGTGTAGGTATGACCGTAGCGACACCTCCCACTTCATGCCCAAGTCCCAGCACACTCGATGCCTCGAGGCTGGCTGTGCCCACGCGCAACAACGCAATGGAGAAGTCTTCATCCCACTTTGGAAGGAGAGCAGCTTGGTGGCCAAATAAGAAACGTAACACACGGCCCTCGGTAATAATTTGGGTGAAGACATTGAGAAACAGGGTCAAAAGTATGGCAGCGAGGAGGCCGGATTCAAATGCACAAGGGACAAAGTTGAGAATAGGATATGATGAGTCCGATAGCCATATGACCGAATGGAAATGAACGAGCTCAAGAATCGAGACAAATGCGGATGGGAGGAAGCGATGGGAGGACCATTTTTGATTAACTCCGATTAAGTGAATGATCGAAAGCTAGACGAGGGCGTTGGTTATTACCCATTTCAAATAAGGTAAGCAGCCAACCTGAAGTAAAGGTAGTATGATGGTGAATACTACGTGTTTGTCTGGACGCGAAGCCGAGCCCTCGAGCTCTACCTCATGTGTCAACGGGGAGGAGTATATATGCAAGAGATATGCATAGCCGAGCTATATTTACGCTCAATGAGAGTGAGTTGAATTTTACATAAGTGATAGAACCGCACCAAATTAAATGGAGATGGGTGGTGGGCTCCACCTTCCAGTCCATGTGTCAGTGCTTCCATGGCTAAGACACTACAGACAGCACGAAAAGTGCACCAGCAGATGTCGGCGGTATCTCTTTGCGCAACATAAGTGCTTGCGGATTGTAACCAGGACGAGTTCCACGTTGGAAATATGTCTGCCACTTGGGCGAGGACAACGATCCATATGAAGAGCACCTTGAGGATCAAATAGAGTGTGGGCGAGCGCAACACGAAACGACACATTGAAGACGACATATCCAATGGGAAGATCGGAAGAACGGGAAGGTGCAAAAAGGCACGGCGGGCTGGGATACGAGACAAGCGGTTGATAAATTGTTGTCTAGGAGGAACTACGATATTCCGTATACGGTGGAGGACGAATGCCTGCTACCAAGTTAGCTGTAAGAGCTACTAGATGCAACCACAACACACCATGATGATTAATCCAAGGCTATACCACGATGTTATAAAACCCCATGGTCCTGGCAAAGCTGTGAATGCAGATGGGGGAGGAGACACTGACAAAGGCACGCCATACAAGTCAGACTGTTCTGCCAAGTGGAAGGAATCGAAGGAACTCTCTGAGTCGCTTTGCAACAATCTGATATCTGTGTCAAGCCTTCGGATGTGACCAAGCAAACGGGCTGGGAGGGCCAATAGACTGGCGGGTGCCCATGCGACGCCAGACTTTGCCAGCCTGAACATTTCACCAGTGGCGTTCGCAAACGCCATGTTCAGGTTCAGAGTAAGAAAAGTGGATAGTGAATTGTGAACAGAGGGCTTTATTCAGCCTCGTTGGAATCGCACCATCCGGGGATTGCACTGTACTTTCGAGTATGGTGATTCAATGATCTGTGGAAGACATAATAATAATATCTCGCTTAGTCAACAGATACCCATAGCATCTCGACAAGTCACGGTCCTACACATGCTCGCGACAGCATACAAAAACGTATGCAGGCACTCAAACACCCACAGGGCACTCCTGAAATCCTTCACAGTCTCGCAATGCGCGCGTGGCATCTCGTCAAAACGCTTTGACCCTACCGTCCGTGAATTCGTGTCTCGTTTGTCTCAGAAACAACCCAGCTTTCCCGTAGTGTCGAAAGATGTGCGGGTGCTCTCACAACCCTCAGAATTTTACCAAAACCTGCTTGTAAGTTTTCACATATTTTTCCAAGAGTCCTGAAAATAACGTATATCATAGAACATCATCCGTAGCGCACGGCGGCGGATTTTTATATCGTCACTATACATTGGTTTCTCTGAGAAGGAACTGGTCGGTGCATCACGCATTCCGTAGCACGAGAATCTACTAAAAGTTACCAGATAGATGCTTTAGATGGTGCGCTTCGTAGAAACCCTGGCCTCCACGTTTACCTGAACTTGGACTACAACCGTTCAACTCGACCTGGACCGACATCTCCCATTCTTGCCCTTCTTCCTCTTCTCCGGGACCACGAGCATAGAGTGCATATATCCCTGTTTAAAAGCCCAAAGCTAAATGGAATGACTGCGAAGATAGTCCCTCCTCGGTTCAATGAAGGCTGGGGCACCTGGCATGCCAAAATTTACGGTTCTGACGACGACGTCATGATTAGTGGGTCAGTCAACTGAAGGTTGTGAGAAAGCATGTCTGATAAATGTTCAACAGAGCGAACTTGAACAAAGCGTACTTTTCGAACAGACAAGACCGCTATCTGCGTTTTAGCGGACAGCCTGCACTCGCAAACTACTGTTTCTCGTTCTTGCGGACTGTGTCTGGGTTTTCGTACCAAGTGCTAGCAAACCCTGCTACTGATGAACCGGTCTTTCATTGGGAACACATGTCTACTTTGCCGTGGCAAATACAGTCCAAGGCAGAGCATGATTTATCACAGTTTCAAGCGGACCACCTCGTTTCATCTCTGTCGCACTCAAGCGGCGAAGATCAGGCAAATGCGTCGGATGTACTCATCCTTCCAGTTATTCAGGCGGGGCAATTCAACATCCGAGAGGAGGAACATACTTTATCAACGCTCTTTGAACACCTAGAACACCGCACTGATCAACGACCCGTCATGGATTTGACAAGTGGCTACTTTGGACTATCCAAGCAGTACCAGGATCTGATATTGAAATCTAACGTTGGGTGCAGTATCATAGCGGCTAGTCCGAA
>Ga0153978_1000497_pt1 | contig 10519 bp, 9 predicted proteins | sample TSGA062MetaG_FD_104749 | JGI IMG/M metagenome (GOLD analysis project Ga0153978, IMG submission 104749) | Attine ant fungus gardens microbial communities from Georgia, USA - TSGA062 MetaG | ecosystem: Host-associated > Fungi > Mycelium > Unclassified | place: USA: Georgia, Yuchi Wildlife...
AAGCAACCGCTAATACTAGCAGAAAAAGAGCCTCCGCTAGGCGAGCATGTCAAAAGAAGCAAAAGGCAGCAACAAGATTCCGCAATGATCAGCTCCGTGAAGACTTGGATCGTCAAGCTCATGCAATACATGTGGTGGGTATCATGATTCGACATGTTGACTGAAAAGTGTTCAATTTTCCAATTGCAGACACCGCAGCTTCTAGTACCCCAACCATTAGAAACTGTTGGTCTACAGGAAAATTTCTTGAATGACTTATCAGATTCATTCTCTTCCGCCAAGCTTTAACCCTCACCATGCCACTTCATTGGTCAAACCATGACTCCCAGTAGATTGCACATTTGATGTGACCGGTAGAAGGTCAGTGAATCCCGGTTGATGACGAGTTTGACCAATGAACTGAAATCTCAGAAAGGAATATGTCAACGTCACTACCATGTATTGACAAATCTGAACTACCTATTCCTATTCTACTATACAACAATCTTCTGAGATAAAAACAGAAAACTCCTGTCTGTCTGATCATAGAAGACTCAACTTCAAAAAACAAAAAGACGGGTGGAATAAGAGAGCATCAAGTTTGTCAGTCATCAAAAGCAGTATCTACGCCATAAAGAAGAAACTTCTTGCAAGAAATCAAAGGAGGAAGAAGGTACGATCCCAAACTCAAGCCGCAAGTTGATCCCAATTTGGCCGAACAGCTATTGACAGCTTACCTAGCTGCTTACGCTGCCGTAAATTCTTGACCTCTGTATTGATGAGATCCCTTAACCTCTCAAGGTCAAGACTGCGTTCTGCTCGAGAGCCCATCAACAAGTTTCGCCAGATACCGGCAGCAGCAACAGAGTTGTCAATGCCAAGCTGCATAGGCCTGTGTAGACGAATCATCTTCTGCACGAGCGATTCAGGACTTGGGTAAGGCGCATTGGGCCAAGCGACGCGGATAGCAAACCACCATCCAAGAGGCTAACAAGATCTGAATATTAGTGGTACACGATTGGCAGGTGTTACTCACTCGGCCATCAGGAAGGGTGCGATCTTGGTAAGTATCATACGTCGAAAGCTTTCCCTCAGGAAGGGAGAATCTATGAACGACATCCAAACCATCAAAGATTGCCTTCAAGAAAACTGGATTATTGAAACTTGAGCTCACCGATGAACAACCCAATGATTGGGATCTGAGCGATGTTTCGCTAATACAATAATAAGTCTAGGCATCCCGCTAAAGCCAAATGGAGTCCACAGGTCTTTCAGCATCCCACATGCCTCCCCATGCCTGCCGTTGAAAACTGCATTGTTAATGACATCTGCAATATTTGGGGGAACAAAGAGTCGATCAACACCCGAGGGGCCCTCCGTTAATCGAGCTCTAACGTATCGCTTATATGTTTGTGTAGCCCATATGCTCAACGCAACTTCATCTACCTGGTTTCCACGTGTTGTACTGTTGAGCGCCTGGTCAAATTCACTCATTGGCCAAATAATCGCCCAATTCAAGAGGTGGGAATGAATCTTCTGCCAGGGGGGAAGCTGAAATTGGGTTTCGCTTTGAGTTTGGTGAGCCACGGCATAGTCATCTTCAGCCTCATGCTCCTCATTAGGTAGAGGTGGAAGAGGTGGAGACGGAGAGCGGTCACGATCCCCGTATACATCACCATTTGAGTCAGGGATTGTCGGTAGGCCAGAGGGAGGGGCTGCCTCCTCCTCGTCAAACTCTCCTCCGTCCTCATCGCGAGTAACCTCCCAGGTGTGATGAGTTCGGCCCGATTGACTAGCAGGCTTTTGACGCAGCTTGTAAAGCTCCTTCTTGAGAACGAAGGAACCTGGTGAATCATCACGACCAAGGTAACCTGACTCACAGCCTTGGAACTGAGACATGCCATCGACTGGTGGTTGTTGAGTTTCCGTAGCATCGTCATCCAGCACTTCTCCTTCCTCAGGATTGTGATACATTGAATCCCCAAGGGTCCCAGTATGTTGTGTTTGGATGTTCACCGTTTGTGTCAGGGGTGTACGGGTGAATTCATCACCCTCGTAGGCAAAACGAGAACCTTGATATGAGCGATCGTGGGGTTTAATACTCTCGCTGATGCTCTCGAGGCGTTGTTGCATAAGCACTAAATTAAGTTTCAAATCCTCTGCCCATTGTGGGGCCTCCTAAAGACGTCCCAAACTATTAGGGAATACCAGCTGCTGGAATGAAACAGGCTCACATTAGTATTGATTTGTATGTTTGAAAGATGAAGGCCGAGATCATGATCGTGGTAAGACTTGCGATATTGCTTTATAGACTGAAAGATGGCGAATTAAGTATGACGAATAGTGGATGAAATCAAAGGCACACTTCTGCATCATACTTCATTCCAAGCCTCTTAACCCTTTGTCGAATTGCCTTTCTCAAAGCCTTCCTGACAAGCTCATGAAGGTTCTCATTTGCCTCCTGACTGAGTAGGACACAGAGTTCAGTATCATGATATTGATTAGTGACATCGGGTTCCAAAGGTTGATCATAGTACGAGGTACGAGGTGTCAGGCCACCCAAGGCGTCGGCTACAATTCGAGCTTCTTCAGGATCTAAGCCGTCCGGCGACGGCGTGCGCTGGCCAGGCTTCTTGCCTTTATCAGGCATAGTGTTAATAACGGATGGTTTAGCAGTACTCTGCGATAGTGCCTTCGACGGTGTTTTAGATGGGGCTTTCGATGGGGACTGTGAAGGAACTTTAGATGACTGCGAAGGAGCTTTAGATAATTGTGAGGGAACTTGAGATGACTGCGAAGGGCTCTTTAATAATTGTGAAGGTGATTTAGACAATTGTGAAGAAAGTTGAGATTGAACCTGAGAGGGAGGATTAGAGGGGACTTTGGAAACAGCTTTGGAGGCCGATTTGGACGGGACTTGAGAAAATGCCTTGGAAGGAGATTGCGAAGGGGCTTTCGAATGTGGCTGAGAAGGTGCCTGGGATGGTGTTTTATTGGTCCTAGAAGGTACTACAGACGGTGGCCTCGAATGTAGGTCCAGTGCATTCTCGTCTTCCTCGGGTATGACCAGGGAGCGGTTGCGAACAGCAGCATGCATCAAATCCGCAGTCGTTGGAGCGTGGCGATAAGGCGAAAAGGGCCGGGATTGATGACTAACGGCAGTGGGAACAACGGGAGACCGGGCTATTATATTGTTACTCATCTTGGTAGAATACGATATGAAATCAAACTTACAGAATCCGTGTGAAGTAGGCTTTGGCTTGAAATTGGATGGTGAGTCTGACGGAGATATCGAGGGTGCTTTGGAGAAAGCATGGGTTCTCGGCGATCCAATATCAAAGGTGCTTTCGCCGTCACCATATCGACTTTCGGGGAGGGGAGGGTAAGCTGTTCCTCTTTCAGTCGCTCGTGTTTTGGCTGTTGTCTTGGATTTCGCAGACAATGGAGACATTGGATGTTCCTCATCTAAACCTTTGCTATTTGATCTTGTAGTTGACTTAGGTGACTGATCCCATCAGGACACTGAGTATAGCAGTGATAGAAGGGAGCACGGAACACACCATTGGATATTCGCCAAGCTTGGCTACACTAGCTTGAGAACGAGCTCTGTTACTTTGGCCTTCAATTCCAAGTGAGGGCGCCCGAGGAGAGAAACCAAAGTCTGACGCTGGGAGAGCATTTCTGGGAATGTTATTTAGAGTTGCTGCTCCCATATTTTCATCCCGATTCTGCTGAGTTGGCATGAGTAAGGAAACTGCTAGTTGAAGAAAGGCTCACAGCCCAAGAGTCCGTGGTGTAAGGAATGCTAAAGGACGGAACATCGTCCACAGGAAGAGGCCCAAAGTTGCCAAAGGAAGGCCCCGAATCATACGACTCATATTTCGGGCCTGGTGGATCGTGAGGTCCAGGTTCCCGCTATGGAATGTCAGACAGGCCACTAAAGCCAAGGCTAAAGAAGACGTACGTGGGGCACCATATTCCCAATGTCAGAAGACCTTCCCTCCTGAATATTGGAATCAATGTCGTCGCCATTGATGTCATCATCATCATGAGGAGATGACACCCTGTTGCTTTGGGGCGACAGGGGCGGCGATCGCACTGCACTTCTGTTGCTTCGATACTCGGTAGACTCTAACACTGAACGAGGCGGATCGCAATCGGGGTCTTCTTGCGACATGCTTGCCAAATACTTGAGGACTGGGGCGTTATTTGTCAGCTATTTAGAGCAGGAGTTGTTCTGAACTGTTTACCTTTCTCCCCAGGAGCTAGCGCACAATGCATGGTTGAGCCTGATGTCTGTTGTAGAATGCGAATACATACCTGGAGTTTGAGAGCGAAGGAGAATTGGACTGAGGACTTCCTGTGAGTTGTCAGCGGTGGCCATGTCTGTGAAGAAATATGATTTAGAATTCTTGAAAATTTGTATGGTATTTTAAAGGAATGAAAAGAGGTTTCAAATGGTATTGAAAAGGATATCACAATGGAGCTGTCAGATAATGCATCAGAAAATGCAGGCAAGATCAACTTTGAGCAAACATATACAAAGTCTAGGCACTAGCTGTCATTAGTTTATTATTGACTCTGCCCTTGTTCTGAGTCAAGGGTGGGTAAGGTTGGTCACTAACCTAGGTTTATCCTTGGCAGGTCCTACTTATGAATGGAACAATTGGTTCAAAAACATCATCACTTTTGCTACTTTCATGTTTGAGAATACTGTCCAAGAATTGTCAGACACATGTAAACAACTGCTTGATAACCACCAGCCATCATGTCCAATAAGATCTGCAATGATTACTGTGGGTAAGATCCCTTATCGAAGATTCTAAATATATCTTCATGGATGATCAAATCTTTTCTTCTCTGTGCTGCCATCAAAACATCTGACTGGTGAAAGAATCATACATCTGAGAAAAAAGAGTCTGGTAGCAGTCTGACCATGATTTCCTTCTGTGAGAGGCCCAGAACAAAGTTTGAGATCTATACATGACCGTTACATCATCCTGGCGGTGAAGCTGCCTAAGATTTCATTCAAGTTCATATTGACATACAAACAATCCGACACATTGTTTTACTTCTCAACATAGAAACATCACTCCTTTAGGTTCAGGCCCTGGTAATCAAGTATGCGACAGTGTCGTGCGCTTGCACATCAACAGTAAACGTTGAGTTAGCACTGAATGTCCCGCTCAAATCGGAACCAGACCACATGTCATGGATCTTAAAGTTCCCAGAGGTTCCAAGACCAGGAACGTTAGAGAGGACGAATTTTTTGCTGGCAGTTGACGAGCTCGTATTGATGATGAAAACATGGATACCCTTGGATGATGTGCCTGCATAATATTCAGGCGGAGAAATGGTAGGGGCACCAGAGAAAGCAGTGAAAGGCTTAGCAGGCGTTCCAATGGTAGCGTCTTGGCTGAAAGCGAGGAGTTCCTTGTTGGTTATAATGCCAATTTCTTCGGAGGTGAGCTGCGAGAGCTGTTGAACAAGGTCTCTGATCAGCTGTGCATCGGAACACGGGAGGAAATTATCTCACATCAGTGCCACTAATACATCAATGGATCAGCATTGTATTTGATTTGAGACCAAGAATGCTCACAGAAGAATAGGACTCTTGAAAAAGGCCCACATAGCGAAATGGCTGCGTTCCTCCTGAATTGAAAGATCCCCATTACCTAAGAAGGCATTGTGCGTAAGGAATGAATCATGCCAAACGCTGGTCAGTACATACCAATTTCCATCATGTCCATGTCATTATGGCCAAAGAAGTCGATGGCATCCAAGTGAGCCACGTTTGTTTTGGCGATATTCATGATGTACGACCAGGTCGGGCTAAACGACGATTAGTCGCGTACTAGCTTTCGATCGGATGAAGCCCTCACCTAGCATCTCCCAGCATCCTCCAAGAATGTCCCTAAATGAATCCCTTCGGTCCTGAGGTTCATAAAAATTCTAAGAGGTTCACATACAACGCGAGCACCCCAAGTCCAAACATCGGCTTGTCCCCAGATGCAGATATCAAGCTGAATGGGACGCGAAACTTGAGCGAGCGCTCCACTGTAACCACTTTTCAACTGGTATTTCCTTTTGCCAAAGTAGTGAGACTCACGCCATTTGACGGTAGCGAATAGCCGAATTGGAGTTGCTACAGCCATACAATATCAGAAACAATTAAAGATTCCTCAAAAATTTCACGTACTACCAATCTCCACCAGGTGGTGACTTGAGAGTGACGTTGAGCTGGATCTCACCATCAGAATATAGTACGATCTCACCGAGGAGTCGGTCCAGTTACTAGGGACATTGCAATTATCTGCAAAAGCATAAGATGGCATCCAGCTCAACTGGCTCAATGACACTTACCATATTTGAGATAATCAATACCCCAGCCGGCAAAAGTTGTTGCATCAGTGACTTCGTTACCCAATGATCCGGGGAAGCCAGCACAAGTCTTAGTACCAGCATCGCTACGGAAGAATGATTGTCACACACTCTGCCAAAAGCGAAACAAACAAACCCACCTGTAGATACCGATCTTGAGACCAAGAGCATGAACTTGTTCAGCGACACCGCTAATGCCATTAGGGAACTTCGTCGGATCTGGTATGATCCTGTCGGAACTGTCTCGGCCTGATATAACAGACCAACAATCCTAGCAGTTTCTTTCAACCTATGACTGCGACAGTAAAAACAAATTGGATGACTTACATCGATGTTGATATACTCGTATCCTGCATCTTTCAAACCTAATGACATAAACTGATTGGCCGCCGCAAGGACTTTGGATTCATTGATGTCTTCGTGAAAATTTAGGTGTAACTGAAAATAGGTCAACCTCAATGATCAAGCTCACTACAGCCATAGGCATTCCAAGTATTCCACCTGAGAGTATGAATAAGCTCAAGGGTGACAGTTGGAATGAAGAGTGCAATACCCCAAGGCTGGAAGTCTACCAGTCTGGTTAGAGGGCGGGTCCGTTGGTGCCTGAGCTAGAACGAGGGAAGTGGCCACAAGAATGATTGATAAAACGGTCATGATATTTTATCAGCGATCAAGACTGAGCTTTATAGCACCCAACCAGTTCCAACAATAGTAACCGGAAGAATTGTCGCAACACTTGAAATTTACCCGAGAACACATGGAGAGACAGAACAAGGGGGTATCACTTGAATAGCAGATCGATGATGCTCCAGACATAGAAGAGAAAGATCATGTGTAAACCTAAGTACATAGAAGCCTTGTCAAAATAGAAGTACTCTATACAAAGCGAGAAGAAACCTTGAGGCTGAGAGTTCCTAGCCATTTTGATACATGTCTGGGGCTTAAGCGCTCCACGGACCGACAAAAGAAGTTGATTTGCCTGATTTGATGAATATCAATCATGGGCCCTTTTAAGAGGTTTCCATAGTTGAGAGTGGGCGAGCAGGTCCAGTCATGTCGACAAGTGATCATTTCGGCCGTTATTAAAACCCTGGAAATATTTTTCTCTAAAATCCCTATGCGCTGGTATATAGCCCCCTTCGGAAGCTTCTGCTATAGTCGGGAAGGTTGGTGGAAGGTACTTTTCCGTTGTTTTCTTTTGTAAGGTGATGAGCTGTCGTAGTAAGAACTCGGAGCTAATGTGATACAAGTCCGGAACCTTACCCGGCGTCCCCAAGAACCAAAATCTTGCAATGAATTGGCGATAACCTGCATGCCTTCACATAACATGTTATGTATATCAACCTCTTGATACTCGTCTGTTACTGTTGGAAGAAAGAAAACCAAGCGACCTCCAGGTTTCAGGAGGTAACGGGCTAGAACTACAAGATCTTTGACAAGGTTTGAAAGCTCATATGGCTTGGTGGGAGGAATGTAAGGTTGATCATCTCTACAAACAGGTCTCAACACATTGTTGCAACAGACTAGCAATTGCTTACGGTCTGGGGTTCTGAGAGTGTTGAAGGCAGAGTGTCTTCTTCATTTCTGATAGTTCCTTTTTTCGACCTAACCTTTTTGCTCCTGCACGCACACCATCTATTTAAGAAATCGTCATAGTCCAAGAAGTTGTAACAATTATGAGGACCTACATGGAGGGTCTGTGACAATGGCATCAAAAAGCTCCCCACATCGCCATGGATTACGCGTGATATCAAAGGTACAAAGATCAATGATCCTGGATGCAACTCCATATTGAGTGGCAGCACGAATAACGCCTGATGGCTTCCCTGGTGATCAGAAGGCTTACTTCAAGATATGTTTTAGGCAGGCCGAAAAATAGTGACGAACCCTTCCCTCTCATTTGTCTCCCATCTATGTCAGACCCGAATACAAATGCTCCAAAGTAGGCAGTAGGCTGTCGAAGAGGATGTGATCAATTAATAGTATGCGGAAAACGTTGACCCTCACATATGCCATACTCCCAGTGCCCATGAATGGATCATATATCCATCTTCCAGGAGAAGACTACCTCTTTAAGCGTAAGCTTTCCTACTTTCCTTGATATAGGAAGGAATACTTGCCAGGGTTTGATTGGCCATTAACAGTGAAATCTCTGCTTCCATGCTGGTATTACCAAAATAGGCACGTTTTTTTACATCGAATACACCAACCAGCCGCCTCGCTGACCCTTCAACTATCTATGTTACTATATGAGCTTTACCTGCGATCATGACATAAAAATGGACGCACCAACCTCCCAAAGAAAATCTCCTTGAAGTGACTATCGTTTTCGCGTCGTTTTCGTGGAGAACCATTGGGAACAGCGGTTCGACTCTCGTCTATTCTTGGTTTTCGGTTCTTGAGCTCTCGAGCGACAGAATATGTGGGGTATGCAAACTTACACTCCTCGAAGCAGGCCATAGTGATCTCAGGGCTTTTCATATCAATCTTTCCTCGAAAATCCATGTATGAGAAGCTTTCAATCACATCACGTTGCCTCCTCTGCGGTATGGTATGATTGAAGCCAGTGACATTGAACTTGAATGATGTATCGGGGATGTACTTTTCCCAGAGGTGCTTGTTCGAACAATTCATGTTATGAACTTGATCATATGTCTCGCCTCGTGCATAGAATTCGTAAATAGATCTTTTCACAATAAACATCGCATGAGAATGATGCAACTAATGACATAAACAAGAATATTCACTTTATCAAGACACACCTACGAGCAAGGATAAGCGCATGCTCCTCCTTTTCCATCTCAACAACCATAAAAGGCCTTGAAGTATCAGAATCCTCTGGAAGCGAAACTTGAAATCCATGAAGCTCAGAGACTGATTGGAGTTCTGGGAGTCTAAAGTCACTGTGAGACTGAGCAAAGACAATGAGATAACGAGACTTCATTGGTAAAAGATATAGAATCAGGTCACGGCATTCGCCGGGTGGACAAAATACTAAAAATGGGATTTGTGAAATCTCATTCCAGTTCACACAAAATGACGGCTAGTCTGAAAGAACCTTTGTCAATTGCAAACGCGGTGATTCATTCGATGAGTCGAGAGACCTGTCAGTGCTCATTCTCGATCAATTGAGAACCTTCTTCTTCATCCGCTCTGAATCGCCAATAGTCACCGATGATGATCTCCTCCGCCTTCAACATACATTTCCGGAACAAGTTATTATCGGTGCGCTGGATCTAATTGATAGAGGAAATGGTAAATAGTTCCGTCCGCCTCTCGTATCTTATCCACGAGGCGACTTTTCTAACGGTTCACGAGTTCTCAAGTATACGACTACCTGGGGTCACACAGAGTATGAAGTCATCGGCACGAATGGGACTTATCTTGTTTTGCTTGAAGTGAGCAACACAGGATATCCTTACTTCTGTAGTTGTCCAGCTTTTCTTCATTACGTTCATCAACAAAAAAACCACATCATGGTGATTTTGGTATCTGCAGCAACCTCGAAAACTAACCAATCCAGATGAATAGTGCAAACATATACTTGCCACACGACTTGCGGATCACATCTCAGCATGTAGTGAACGTCAGATCAGTCTTGATGAACTTGCATCACTATACGCCCGACTCTATCCTCCTCCTGCTGGGGACCCATGACCATGGTATTACGATTCACCCTTATGGTAGACAGAGACAAGATGACATATATGTGTACAGGTCCGCCAGTATGGACACAGATACTTTCTTTTCGGTCTGTAATCGAACTGCCTAAGCAGATATCAATACCATCAAAACAGAATAAACATCTCATCCAACACTTTTTCAAAAATACCCTTTGACAGACAATTCAACCCCACACCCTTGATAGATTCCGATCAAAAAAAACTTCAACTGTATCAAAAAGTCTATTCAACCCTAAAAAGGGAAACAAAATAAAACAATATCTCTAGATATAACAACAATTCGTCCAAAACTTTTTTTAGAGAAAAAAAAGCTTCCCTCAAGAAAACGAAATCTTACAAACATTATGTTGGAATTGTACACGTTATGACAAAAGTCGAATGTAAAGTTGTATACTCAAAAAAAACAAACAATATAATCAAGAAAAGAGGAGGGGAGGGAAGCGCGGGCAACAAGAACAAGAGTCCAAATCGCGTCG
>Ga0153978_1000503_pt1 | contig 10478 bp, 18 predicted proteins | sample TSGA062MetaG_FD_104749 | JGI IMG/M metagenome (GOLD analysis project Ga0153978, IMG submission 104749) | Attine ant fungus gardens microbial communities from Georgia, USA - TSGA062 MetaG | ecosystem: Host-associated > Fungi > Mycelium > Unclassified | place: USA: Georgia, Yuchi Wildlife...
ACGGATGCCAAGGTTCATGCCCTGACCACCGGCGGGAGAGTGGATGTGTGCTGCATCTCCAATGAGAAGGATGATGCCACCGCGTCTCGAGGTGGTGTAGGGAACGCCAGGTGCTGCGGCAGCATCCTCGCGCTCGTGTTCACCAATACGAGTAAAAAACTTGTCGGCTATCGCCGCATGCGTGCGGAACCGAGTTGACCACACAACTTCCTTAATGCGGACTGGTGTAGAGCTAGGATTGACGTCAGGGTCTGACGAAAGGATCAGGGGCCCGAATCTGTCAATAAGATTTTGGAGATACTCCTTGTTTGGTGAACGGGGAATCTCGCCATCCACCAGAGGAACACCCGAGCCAATGCGACATATCTGACCCTCGACTTTCTGGCCATTATTTGCAAGAAATTCATTGAACGAGTTAGGCAGAGGCATGGAAAAGAAAAAGCTTTCAGGCGTCATAGTGCCCGAAAAGTTGAGGTCTTGGTCTTTGTCATAAACCACATCTGCCAAGACCATTTGAGCCAGGTTGGTTACCCTGTCACCCTGCTGGCCAGTCTTAGGGTCTACAAAACCGAGACCTGCCATCTGACGAACCTACGAACAAAATATAGTAACGGCTAAGTAGAAAGGTGGATAATAAGATACTTACAACCGAATGAGCGCCATCTGCACCGACGACATACGTTGCTGTGATGATCTTCCCATCTTCAAATATAACATCAGTGAGTTGATCATCTTTCTCATTTCTCTTCAAGGAGATGACTCTGCACGGTCGGTGAACGATTACGCCATGGTCTTTCACTTTCTCACCAAGAATGAACTCGGTAAGGTTCTGCGGGATGACAAGGGCATATGGATGACGAGTGTGTTGGTCAAGAGACGAGAGGTCAGCAGAGGCGAGCCGTGTCGAACGGTTGCCGATACTGATCGTCCTGACTTTGGTTCCCTTCGCAACGATCTGTTCTCCGCACCCTATGGTGTCCAACGCCTGATTGAAACGGATGAATGTCTGTGAGGAAGAGTGGGACAGAGGGTGTGCCTACCTCTAATGTTGCGGCATGAATAACCAGAGCGCGCGAGGTGTTCTCACCTTGCTCGACAGCGTCAACCACGACGAAATCCTTGAAGCCATGGTGGATAAGAGACAGAGCTGCAGTAAGACCGGAGGGTCCAGCGCCAACGATCAAGACAGTGGTGCGGATTGGCATAGTAACAGACATGCTTGGTAAAACGAAAAGCTCATGGAATGAATGAATACGGCTTGCGAGGGGGCAAGCAATGCTGCTTTGAACAGACCTATGACATAGATGAACATAATGACATCGTTGGCAGTCACGTTACTTAGCACGATGACTAATCCTGATGACGTTGATCCCCATATGATATCTTGGTTGACTCATTTCCGACTGACTACGTTAACATGGCGGCAAAGTTGTTGCAAGGCCGCAACGTCACCTGCAAAAAGAGCGACAATAACATTATATTCTCCAAGTTGAACTTCGACATCAACGAGAAAGATATCGTCGTTCTACAAGGCAAGAGTGGTTCAGGGTAAGTATCTAATCCCCCTCATTCAGAAGTTCGACCTACTTTCTGTTCAGGAAAACTACCCTTTTAAAGTGCATCGCCCATCTGAATGTTTATGACGGCGAAATATTATATAGAGGACGGTGCGCCACATTCTCTGCATTTGCAACCTCTCTCACGACTGACTCTATCTGCTTCGCTATCACCAGCACGGCCAAAGCACACGGTATGCATTACCCCTGACTAGGCAAGGACAATCGAAAAACAGGCTCATTTCGGATTCAGGCGTGCCTGCGTTTAGAACCCGCGTATTTTACGTCCCTCAACGACCGGCCTTACTGACAGGTACTCCGCGTGACTTCCTTGCAACAATCGCATCCTTCGGGTCTCGTTCAAAATTCAAGGCCGATGATCACACTTACGCTGTGGAGGTTGCCAGGGCGTGGGGCATCGATGATGAGTTATGGGACAGGAATTGGTCTAACTTGAGTGGTGGCGAGTCGCAAAGGATAGCGCTGGCCACAGCCATGGGGCTGAACACCGCTGAAGTCCTTCTCCTTGATGGTAAGAACCACTGTTTCATCCGTTATCACAGTGCTCTGATCACATTCACTCCAGAGCCGACCTCAGCTCTCGATCACCTATCGACAAAACTCGTTGAAGAATTTATCCTCCACGAGCTCGAGTCCTCCGAAAGCGCGTTGAAGGCTATAGTGTGGATCACCCACTCAGAAGAACAAGCAAGAAGAGTGGGTACCAGATTCATTCGGGTCTCGGCTTCTGGTTGTGAAGAAGAGCCACGGATGCCTGAACCATAGTAACTAAGTTATATTGTTCAAATATATACCTCCTTTATACCACTTTTATCCAATTGGATGATGGACTCCGGTTATAAGCGGCAGTGAGGGGTTGTCCTTTGATAGTCCCATAGCTCAGTGGTCAGAGCGTTGTACTTATGAGGTTACATTCCATGCAAGGGTCCCGAGTTCAATCCTCGGTGGGACTACTTTTTAGTTGGCATCTGTTTCACTAGAAATTATAATTACAATACCCTATGTTTCTACTAGTTGTTGCTCCTTCAATTCTGCGCTCAAAATATAAAGTAGTGGCTCAGCCTATCTGCGGGCCAAGTCGTTTTGGAGTTGGACGATGTTGTGGATGTATCGCCGAGCAATGCCGTGTCGGAGTTTCAAATACGATGGCTGTGTACGAGCAAGAATAGGTCCAGAACAACTTGAGAGACAGCGCCAGAAGCTGCAGTACTTGATATCTACAATAAGTCAATAATTTACAACATCAGAAGCGTGGGGCATGGAATTATAATACTATCTATCCATCCTCTATAACGGAAACACGAACTCTGCTAGCACCCGCCCGGATGTCCTTCGGGGCTCCCAGTATTCGAACCTCTGCACCAATCTCGAAACGACCTGTGCATAGGAAGTAAAGTGGCACTTCCACAGCCTTGGTTTCCTTGCTCTCCAGCTTCCCTATTGATATGCCGGATAAAACACCTCCCGAGAGGACGTGTTCAGCCGGATCAGCGATTAAATCTAGTGTTACCACGAGAGGTGATGCTATGAGATGATTTAGCGAGCGGGGCTATGAAAATTCGCGAAAATAACGAACATGTTGTATTAGCCAACTCAACGCGGAGGCAGAGCATCGTGTTTGGACTAGCAATGTATTTGCCTCCTCTGTAATCGAAGGTTTGCGGTGCACCGTCCGTGTCATTTGCTGTTAACGCCAAGTCCACTCGAACCACATCTGTCCTTAAAGCTCTTAACATAGGGAGCGTCAATCGTTGTTGCCGCAGCGACAGATTTCCGTGTCTATCACCATTCGTCTTTACGATCAATGTCAGCAACGACAACAGATTGAGTGAAGAATGAATGACCTCTTTCCATCGAGCAGAAATGATCTTGAGGAGCTCTTCTCGATACCAGAACAACTCTCGTTGAGTGTGTTCCTCTTCTATCGACAGCTTGGATTTCCCGACAACAAATTGACGATCTGATAATGTAGGGATGGGCTGTGAAATTAGGTCATCTGGCAGTCGAAATCTCTTGACTGGAAGCATGATTCTGGGTACACAAGATGTGAGGAGATATCAAAAATATATCTTAAGGAACCCACCGCGACATTGAACCAGGGGGAACGGTTGATGAAACAGCTGCACGTTTGGTTCCTGGAGAAGGTTAGCCGCGTATCTCGAAAGGGTCCTTCATAAGCTTACCAGCTTGTTCACGTTCGAATGTGACTTCAAATGGAAGTCCATACGTATTTCGGACGTCAATCGCGAACAGGCACCAATCTGTCAGATCATCGACCTCTGAAAGGATTTGCGTCGCGGAATTGCCAGCCCAGCCACTGATATCATAGTCGACATCGACCATTGGCATGAGGCTCATATCATGACACTCAAGCATATAGTAAACAGTCACGGTCACAGGATATGACAATCGCCGCGTGTAAAATACTTCGGATGTGGGCACCTGGTTCTGGTGTTCTCGATTCACCAGAGAATACGAAATGTGGATGGTACCATGCGTACTGAATTTTGATGATGTCAGTGTCTACTAAAGATAGACGATCGATAGCATACCATCCAACTTTTCCTAAACAGGTCACAGAAAGGACAACCTTTTGATTTAGCATAATGTTGGTGATCTCCTTGTCATTACGCCACGAAAACGCCCGCCGGTGCAGAAGATCATACTCTGTCTCATATCCTTCGAAAACGGAAAGCTCTCCTTCAGAAAGGGCTTCTTGTGCGGGGCCCATTGTGGAGTCTTCAAAGGATAACCTGAGGAAGTCGATCGGCAGGGAAGAAACATTCTCCAACGTCAAACGAATATTGGACCTGTCGCGTGTTAATCAGAGAAACTCTGGGGAGAGAAGAGCACATACTCTTCACCATTGTATAACATAACTGCTCCATGTGTGAGCGACGTCCATCTGATTCGAAGGAGGGGCTGCTCAGGAACAACGGTACATTCTAGAAATCGAAGCGGTTTCTTGAGGGGTGGGACCAGGGTGCTAAGTCGCTTTCCTGCCTTCTCCCATGGACGAGACTCGAGGCCCCAGTACTTACTACGACCACTTTCGCATTTCATGGCACTTTGACGGCGTGCAATCAAGTCTTCCTCGGCGTTAATTGGTACAGGTAGTAGAAACTCTTTTGCTGCTCCCCAAGGCGCCTGCACAACACATCCTCTGAAAACCAAAGTCCCTCGCGTTTTCGCAACGCCAGCAAGAGTAATGGGGTAGAGCGTTTTGGGAGGAATGACGACTGTAGAGACAGGAGTAGAGTCAAACTCTACGCCAGTCGTGCTAGTTGTCTCGAGGTTAGCTCATTGACCAACGGACACAACCACACCTTACCAGAGCGAAATACTTTGGATTTCGAGATCGAAAACATAAGGATTTCGTAAGGTGATCGTGAGTTCGATAGGTTCACCTTGGACGATCAGGTGTTTGCCCTATGAACGGAAAACACTGGTGAATTTCACATGTTGCGGCATCAGATAAAGAGACTAACCTGCGGTCCTGATGATTTGCGAGGATTATATAGAAAAGGGTCAGTTATACCATTGATAAGTGAATTTGTGGTGGGTGGCTTTGCGCTCAATATGGAGCATGGGGTTTCGATCGGCAGGCGGTGCAAAGCCAGTCTGTGAAGACGGGAGTTAATATGGTCATGCAACTTGTACCATCACTTACGGCAGCAGTACAACACCCGTGATGGGGTTTCCTGACCAGTACTCAACGGTAGATGCGTCACCACGCCGACGCATAACAGCAAGAGCACGTGAAGCAGTTTGATATAAGTGATGTAGATCACTGCTGGCCAGAACAGAGTGCATAGTTCTCAGTGCAGATAGTGATATACACGCCACAGCGAGCGGATCTGGAGCTGCTTCAAGAATTGCTGTCTCAAGGAAAGGACGACTAACCAGGAAGTGCTTCTGCCACAGCAATGGCCTCGCGAACTACTCCAACTTGAAGCTCTGGCCACCCAAAAGATTCGCTAGACACAGTCGTAAAGTCTTCCATGCCCATCATCTGGCTATCATCGCCCTCTACTTCGGTAGAGGTATCATCTACCCCTTTCGCAACCCCTACTGCTTCTAGATTGACACCAAGAACTTTGCAGGCACCGATGAGCAATGTTAGGATGCTCTGATTGCCTTCCACAACCTCATTCTGTCGCACCCCAACGGCCCCCTGCCCGGTTACACTCCCTCCGTCGCCATTCTCGGGGCGATTGCCTATGTTTGCGCTTCCAACGTCAGATTTCCGCAGGAGGTCATTTTCTTCCCGACCACAAACAATGAGATCCATGATGCAGCTAATGATTTCGCGGAGGACGAAGGCTTCCTTCCGCTTGTATCCAAGGCAAGAATAAATGCTAGCCATATATCGCAAGGTCGTAAGCCGTTCCTGGGGACCAAGATGCAGAAGCCATGGACCATGTGTTTGTGATACGGTGCTCGCTATCTGTGCACGAGATACACCTGACACTATACTTAAACGCTCCAGATTCGCCCAGGAGCTATCGGACGTCATCTTCTGCACATACGAGGTTGACCCTGGTTGTAACATCGATGCAAAGGCCAAAGCGCCCCATCCTTTAGTAGACCAGATGCAGAAAAGTAGGGACGTCTGGCGCATAACAGCCGTGCAGTAGACAAGCGCCAGAAGCGAATAATCCTGACTGAGCTCTGAAGACACAGGGGCCTTGTGGTAGAGGGCTATAGCTTGTGACAGCTGTTCGTATATCTCGGCCCAGGGTTCCTTGGTAGCTCCGTTACTGACAGAGGATTGCTAGATACGATTTCACGATGTCAGCGCCGCTTGTCAAGAGCGGGTTGTTGACTTACCAGCCCTTGGCCGACCGACAATGCGTCTAGAACAAATATCGTAGCCAACCCCTCTAAAGCAGAGGCATGCCATATGGGATCCTGTCCAGTCTTAAACAGCACGATAGCTTCTCCGTACCTTAGGCGAATTCAACCCCGATGAACCCAGCGAAATGAATAAATGATACAAACCACACCATTGCCTCTTCTGTCCTACCAGCCAGCAGGAAGAAATCACCCAGAACCTTGTAGAGTCTACCATGTGATGAAACTGCACCAATTACATTGACGCGTTTCTTCACCGCTGAAGGACCAAGTGAGGACTGCCGCTGGTTAAGAGATGAGATATAACTGATACCAGGTCCAGCAGTTGAGCTACGCTTGAGCGGGATACTCGGTGATGCGAGACCCGATGAATCGAGCTCAGGCTGGCTCGAAGAGTTGGTTGGGAACCCAGATGAACCAAGCGAAACGGGTAACTCAGAGGGAGAAGGCAGTGTTGGGAACAGAACAGCATTCAAATACTCATTCCCCACAGGATTCTCCAGAACTTGATACTACAGAAACTGTTAGTGGTGTACTCGAGACAAGGTACCAAAAATGATTCATACCACACGACCAAATTCAGCAAGGATATGAGAGCACAAATCGGCGAGTAGAGTACCAATATACAGTTTTTTATTCCCCATCATGCTGGGTATGGAAACAATCCCAGACAATGGTTCTCTGAGACCAGCATTCCCAGAACTTTCTTCGTCCTCGAAGGCGAAACAGACTTTCGCCAAGGGAAATGTCGAGACGTCCTGAAAGATGTCAAGTACAGCATTCTCAAATTGCTCGAGAGCAGATGCGAGGGAGTATGAAGAAGAACACGCCGCGATACCGATGATACCCAGGGTGAAGTGAGAAGGCCTGAACAGAGAAAGCGGCAGATGAGATGGAGGGGTGGGATGGGATGGATAGCTAAGATACAGATAACCACTTGAAAGTGGGTTTGGCATGAAACGGGCTGATGTGATCCATGAAATACTGTCTCTGTATACAAAAGCTAACTGACATACCTCGCTCATCCTTCATGCCAGAAGGTATATCACCTAGCCGGATCGAATCAAATGTCCTGATCTCCGCCGCATACTTTTCAAACGTGGAACGGGGAATCGGCCCTACGGGGATGACGAGGATTCGGATATGCGCAAGCGCTGCGAAGTCATGAGAGGTCATAGGATTCCTTGGTTCAAGCTCAAATCATCAAATGTAAAAACCTAGGGTCTTTATTTCAGCTGGCTCCAGAATGAGTGGCATGAATTATTCAAGTTGAGCTACGCACTCGGAGTGGGTTATGATTGCGGGCTTGATGTAGTTTACCATTTACCAACTACTAGTACTAGTGACTAACCTTGGACACGACCACCGTGACACTTAAACTAGGGCCGCCTATAATTCTTTATACGCTACTTCAGAGTTCCATCCAAATCTCCAAAAGTATCTTCGACGCGATGGTGAGCAACAATCCTATAGAACGCTAAAGGGTAACTGATAAGAGTGAACTGCGCAGGGTGTGAGTGACAAGGTTCTAGGAGGGGTCATGCTGCTGGTTGCTGGTTTCGTGTTCACATACTACACAACATGGGCAATCTTTCTTGTCAGTTCAATAGGCTTGCGTATTGCATGCGATATAGTTGACAGTTATCCGCCCATTTTCAGCCCTTCTTCGACACGTCCAGCCCCATACACGACTATTTTCCTGCACGCGAATGGGCAATACGCTTGCCTGCATTTCTCCTCGTGGTTGGACTTTCTGGCATTGGTTTATTCATTGGTTCCACAGTCATGAAGGAGAATAGAAAGAAGGCACAGAAAGCAAAACTTAGGGCAGCCTGACCATCACGAAACATGCATATCCATCACCTCCCCTTTTTTGACCTATCATCTCCACGTTGAACCTCCAGACCTCTCGGATTTCATGCCAGCTGACATTCCATAGGAACTATGTAGGAATGCGCACGTCCCTTCTACGTTCCATAGGTCGCTGCATGTTTTCCAGTACTCGCAGCTTTTCCGCATTCTCAATATCCTTCTTTGCTTGAATGATAGCCGCGCTTGGCAAGAGCTCCGGCACAAACTCTCCATCTAGCGCCCGGGACAGCTAAGTATAGGACAACATAAGTAGGGTCTGGTGGCACTAAAAAGCTGAGGATACCTTGCTAAGTGCAGAGTTTCGTCGCCCAGGCTCATGCAAACGATTTAGCATCGTCGCATGCGGTATGGTGTCCAACCCTACAGGTGAACGTAATTGAAGTACGAAAAGAAATAGACCTGCTACGGAAGACCATATTGTCGTTGCCAGTGGCTAATCATGTAAGCACGAAATTATCTTGAGCCAAGATCATACGCCTACCAAGAGATCTTCTGGCACACTATCTGTTTCGAAGAGGTTAACTAGCACTTCCAATGGAGGCCAGAGCTCGTTCCAAATCACTTGAACATCGAGTGATGGATGCGTTGAGTTGACAAGCAGTGTCTGTGCTAACAACAGCCATAGCTTGATGGCTATGAAGGCGTGTTCTACATCTGCCAAAGCAGAATCGGGATGTGTCGCCCCTCCATGCACATGTACACCCAAGCACCTGTAATATGTTGACGCGAACACGTTCAAATGTGGCAACAAAGCCTGGATGTGTGTGCCAGTAGAGTCACTGAGCACGCCAAGTAGCAGGATATTCCAGGCGCGAACAACTGTGCCGGCTGACGTGGATTTCTGGCGACTTTCATCAGCCTTTTGAGTTACGGTATTCGCCTTATCCGTACCTCGAAGCCTTCAGTAATCATATCTGAGAGTGAAGCGTGCCCGACGTCTACAACATGGAAGACCAACCGCGAGATGGAGATGGAAGCAGATAATTCTGTACTTGATTCAGAAGTTACCCAGACATGATCCTGTAAAAAGTAAAGTCCATTGCACGCCACTTGTCGTAGTCCAGCTTGTTCGGGACCCGAGCTCGAGTACATTCGGATATCAGTACAAAGGATCGTCTACAGCAACGTACAGATTAATAATGCATTTTCAAGAGAAAAAATATTTACCTCTACGATGGCATTCAAAGTCGAAGGCGTGACTCGTGCTCTGGTTCGGAAGACATCATCCAGAACTTCTAACAAGATCTGCGTAACGCAGTTGGCAACACACGAGGCTGAGTCCTGCATTGAACTCAGGACCGGACCACTCAGCGAAGTGACAGCATGCAATGTTCGAATTAGACTTTGCTTCTCGATATTTGACCTCGACAATGTGACCCTCAACACCACTTCTGTACAACTTAGGAGTTCCTGGAAATATCAAGGATGGTTATTGGTTGCTTAGGAAAACCCTAAAATATTTACCTGGACATGTGTTTTGTTATGCTGTAAAAGAGTTGCAGAGATATAGAGAAGCAGATTCGAGTCAAACCCAGCGTTGTTTCCCAAAGTCGATGCCCGTCGTGCCGTCACGATAAGCCAATTTATAAGATCTGTCAAGTGAATCTATATAGGTAGTCAAAGTAGAGAAAATATGTCTTGCCTTTGATCAATCCTGCGCTGAGATCCTCAAAGTAAACCGACTCCGTATATTCCTTCACGTTCAGAGCAATATTGTGATTGACCTTCCAATCGACGTCTGGTGGTTGTATTACGACGCTCCGTAGAAGAACTTCTTGTAGACTGTCCTGTAGCGATGATACCCTGCGAGATTGATCTTCGATGATAGATTTTATTACAGAAATGAAGTCTGCGTTGAGCGGGTGCTTAAGTGCATGTCGATTAGTTCGAAGCGTTCCAGTGTCGAGAATGAAAGTATATGACATACTTTGCAGAGACTACAGAACAGTCCACTTGGGGCCAATCTATGGCAGAGTTAATCAGCATGTAGATAATCTGTGATGGAAAGCACCCTACGTAACAAGTGTATTCTCGATAAATATTTTCGCCTGGGTGACTAGCATATCTTCGGCGTTATGCTTCAGCAAGGCAATCAATGAAACAGCACGTTCAACTGATTCGCTATAGGTCGATTTGAATCGTCAACGGAGTCGAAAGGTTTATCGCCACTCACGT
>Ga0153978_1000504_pt1 | contig 10475 bp, 10 predicted proteins | sample TSGA062MetaG_FD_104749 | JGI IMG/M metagenome (GOLD analysis project Ga0153978, IMG submission 104749) | Attine ant fungus gardens microbial communities from Georgia, USA - TSGA062 MetaG | ecosystem: Host-associated > Fungi > Mycelium > Unclassified | place: USA: Georgia, Yuchi Wildlife...
AGTTGGTCCCCGATAGCAGTCTCCTCTTCTGGTAAGGCATTTAGCAATAGAACAAGGCTTTGCTTAGAGTCGTATATTTGCATAAGCGTGCATACGATACGACGAAGACCGAGCCCACGGGCAAGGATAAGTAAGTCTGAAGTGGCAGGGTCGTGGATTTCCTCAAGAATTGACTTGTGGAATGGTAGCAGTATCGTCATGGCATTAATTTCAGTTGATTCGAATGCCAGTGATTGCGTGAGGGATTAGGTCAAGAATCTGAAGTTTAGAGTTGCGATGGTGGAAGCATCCAACGACCCCCGTTCTAAGATATTTTCCTTCAGTGAGCTTGCTTGAACAAATTGGTCGCATGCGACGAAGAGTCTGAGTAAGTATACTGTGAGCGTTGACGTTGTGCTTCACGTGATCATGATTTTATTTCACGTGATGTACAGTCTCGAATTGGCACACAATTTAGCTATTGCAATGATCTGTGTCCAAAACCACAGGTGCATCATATACTTATATTCAGAGAATGGACGGAACGAAACCTTTTTCACACTGTGACTTTCCTCCTTCGAGGTCCGATGATAGATCACCCATCAAGTTACACGCGTGAATTCCTGCTCAACTTCCACCGCCTAGGTACATATACTAATAATGCACTCGTTAGACGAGGCATTCGAGGGATGTTGGACTGAAAGCTTGACAAATGTATCATAGTGGCTTTTGGGTGATAATACGAGTCCATGGGCACCGATCACAGGCTTCAAAAACCCGCTTTACTATGGATGTGGGGTACAATGTTCAACGCTGAAGGCTCCGAAATAATGATGCGAATACGAGAAATTGATCATAATTCATACGTCATGTTCCTTCCAAAATCCTTCGGAGAATGGGGGCAGTTTGTTTCCTCGTCGCACTCGCGTTACCCTGCTTGTATGCCCTCGCAATGTACGACTCTCCGAACACTGTTTTGTCGGTTATCATTTCTTCGGCATCCTCGGATCCCGAAGTGTCTGTATTGTCGACGGAGGTCAACGTTGCAAGGTCAAGCTTCTCCATCCCAAGCTCTTTATTTGATTCGAGGCCTTGCCGAAGTTTCTCTGCGATATCTGCATCTGCTGCTTTAACGATCCAGAGTTGCTCCCTCCTGTGTTTGCCTTTCTTGTTCCGAAAAGTAGTAAGTACCCCGAGAACGCCAAGATCTCTTTCGGTGATCCAATCCTGAATTTCCTTCACAGGAGTCTTTGATGAAACAAAAAATTTGGAGAGACAGAGCGGGACCGTGGCGAGACCTGCCTTAATCATCCTGGAAGATTGCGTTACATCATCGGAGGCCGGTAACCTGAATGAATACTCTTTGTAGTCTCTCCGTAGTAAATCCTTCGTGCTAAGATGTGACACATCTGACTTCTTTTCTCCCAATGTTATGGACAGAGACTGAACAGAAGAGAGGTGTGAGATGTCCGATGATGTGGAGAATTCCACGTCGCCTGCCAAATTGGAAAGGGGAAATAGAAACGCGGCTGCTCCCCTGTCGACATCGAGAGCTTTCCCTCGCGCTTCAAGGCCTTTGGTATCAATCAGAATGGCACTAAGTAAGAGAATTGCCAGTTCTGGGGGCATGGTAAGATGTAAAGATTGACACAGTCTTGTGACAAGAGACGCGCAACTTCCAGCCGGTTCGATTACCCTGGGATCGGCCGTATGCATGTATTGTCCTTCATCCTCATGGTGATCTATCACTGCAACAACTCTGGCTGCTGGAGACGCGTATCTGGCGTTGAGGACATTGTGATCCACCAGTGCAAACTGAGACACCTGTGATGGCAAGGGATCGCCAGAGCAGTAGAGCTCTTCGAAAGGCTCGCTGATTCCTGCCAAGCCAAGTGCATGCAGATTCTCCGCTCTAAGAATGAAATCCTCTCTAGGGGTAGTTATATATGCGATAGCCTTCCCGCTCGTGTGTGAGCGTATCCATGCATATCCGAGCGCGCTTGCGACAGAATCGAGATCTACATAGCAGCGAGCAGTTAGATGGCTTTAAAAATGTATAAAATGGAGTAGTGCGCACCACCTGCTTCATTTCCCATTACAACTGTCCATGCCTCCCCACTATCAGCTAGAAAATCTGCCTTCTGGGACTTGAGGTAGGACGAAAGTGTGGATGCAGACATTGAAGCTTGCCACAAATGCTGAAACTTGGCAGTTCGAAGAAAAAGGTGACGGTTCGATAGAGTGCCACCGTGACGGAATGTGGGTTTTACGCAGTGGAGCCAACTGAAGAGACCGCAAACATGAAGTCGCATATACTAGTATCTGCTGAGTCAGGGTCGAAGACCACATAATGATTTGTTATTATGTAATTGACGCCGCTGAATTGTACAAGCCAAATATGGTAAATAGTGCCATTCTTCTGAATTTTCAAGTCGTAGGTCATTCTCCTTACTGCTCGCGTCGATGAGCTCACAGTACGATATCGTCATTGTTGGCGCGGGCGTCGCTGGCTCTGTTCTTGCTCATGCACTGTCCCTGTCATTAGCTCCAGGACGCCGCATTGCCCTCCTCGAGCGAAGCCTTGCCGAACCTGACCGTATTGTTGGCGAGCTTCTCCAACCTGGTGGCGTCGCCTTCCTCAACAAGCTTGGCTTGCAAGGTGCCCTGGAAGGCATAGATGCGATACCCGAACACGGATACGCAGTTGTTCAAGACGGTCGCATTGTCCATATACCATATCCTGACGGACGAGAAGGACGGAGTTTCCACCATGGATTATTCGTTCAGGGCTTGAGGGAGCATGCAAAACGCGCAAAGGGAGTAGACGTCATCGAAGCAACCGTGAACGAACTTGTGGAAGAAGAAGGGACGGTTGTAGGTGTGAAGGCTACGCGGTCAAGTGGGAAAGAGAAAGAGGTTTTCCGGGCAGACTTGACCATTGTTGCGGATGGGTGTTTCTCTAACTTCCGCAGTGCCGTCCAAGGCCCATCTGCACGCCCATCAAGCACAAAGTCTCATTTTTGTGGTGTTATACTTAAGAACGCTCAGTTACCAATGCCGCGGCACGGCACTGTGGTACTCGTGCGTGGTCACGGCCCTGTTTTACTGTACCAAATTTCAGAAAGCGATACCCGAATGCTCGTTGATGTCAAAAATCCCGTGCCATCTGACTTGAAGGTATGCTATTCTACCCTTGTTGTTCACATGCGCTCACACTTGCTAGATGCACATCATCACTGAAATTCTACCTTCCCTTCCCACTCAACTACATGAGCCGATCCGTACTGCTCTCTCTTCCGACCGTATTCGTCGCATGCCCAACTCATTCCTACCTGCCTCTCCTCAGTCATACAAACGCGGTGTCATACTTCTTGGTGACGCGTGGAACATGCGCCATCCGCTCACCGGTGGCGGCATGACTGTCGCGCTGTCAGACGCATATATACTCTCTCAGCACCTTAATAATGTGAATGACCTCAGGGACTGGAAACAGATAAAAGGCATTCTCGACAAATGGTGGTGGGAGCGGAAAGGGCTGGCTGCGACGATTAACATTCTCAGCATTGCACTATATGATATATTTGGAGCGGACGAGGAGTGTTTGACTGTCCTCCAAGACGGATGCTTCAAGTATTTTGAAAGGGGAGGGAAATTTGTGCGTGACCCCGTGTCGATGCTGAGTGGGTGAGTGGTTACTCGTGTATACCTGGTGCGCTTGTGCTTTGTGCTAACTGCCGATCCAGAATTGCGCCATCGACCTCGCTCCTTGCCTACCACTTCTTCTATGTGGCGTTTTATTCTATCTGGGTGCTCTTTGCCCATCCTAGACCTATACTTGCCTCAAACGGCAAGTTGCATATGAATGGCAGCGCTCATGATCAAGTGTGCACCGAGGGTAAATATTCAGACACACATATCATGCAAACGCCGTCAGTCCTAGAATACCCCCGACTATTCTGGTTGAGCTGTAGAGTTGTACGTCCCTCTACCTGAACCTGGTGATGCCGGCTGACGCTTTTTCTGTAGTTCTGGACAGCATGTGTGGTATTTGGGCCTCTGTTGTGGACAGAGATCCGGTGGTGGTGAGCGTAGGAAGCTGGTTGTCGAGTGGTGATAATAATGCAGGTTTTACATTTTGTGCTCGTGCTATTTTATACTTTATGTTAATCGTATGGAGGCATACCCAACTCATCAGCGCATGAACGAGTGATCTAAGGATTTCTCTGATGGCCACATCTGGGCTCTTGTAGATCATTGATGTATTCTACGCATCTATCCATGGAGCTCGTTCTCCCCTGTGAGGAGATTATCTACATGTCGCTCCCTTTCATAATGTTGAAGATCCATTTCGCGGATGGGATTTGAAAGTACAATGCAAGGAGCTTACTTCCGGGGTTGTCTATCCAGGTCACAGTGACGCGCTGACGGACGATGCGCGAACTACCATTTCGGCAGACTGGCGTATGCGCCCAGGCCGCAGGGCTGTGTTATGCTCACTATCTGCATCATGCAAACGAGCTCGGCTAGTCGTCTAATCCAGTAATCGTACACTTGCTGTTGTATTGTACAGGAGTTGTTACGCCTCTGCAGTACCCAGTGTGGGACTCTTCACCACCCCTTTGCTTGGTAGTCCTCCAGCGTGTCCCTGGTCGTCTCCGCGATCGTGCGATACTTGAGTCCGAGGATCCGTGCGGCCTTCGTCGTGTCGTAGTACAGAAGGTGTACGGTGTTGGGATGTCCCGTGCCAGCACCTGGATTACCCTTTGGCAGACCACCCGTTTTTAGCGTGGGCGGCGGCGAGATCGCATTCGCAGCGTCAACTACAAAATTTGGTGAGGAATAAAACGGAGTGCAGAACGAAGTGCGCCTACTAAAGTCTTGCCATTTCCAGAGTCCTGGGGAAGAATAAGTTGCCTGGTCATCGCTGGGTGGACAAGGAAGTCGTACCTGCACTAACGATAATTCGTTCGCCACCAGCGGCTTCCTTCTCCAGCGAGAGGACGTGCGCATTGGCAAGATCACGCACGTCGATCCAGCATGTACCGGTGGAAGCAAGAAACTCGTTCGTGGCTCCGCCAGAGTTTGGAAGAGCGACATGGTTATAGAAAAACGATGCGGAAGTGTTCAACGACGACGGTGTTGTGAGCGCATGGATAGCGGGCTGTTGCGAAGAAGTAAAATTCACCAAAGGAATGCTAATGAAACACAATTTTGACATACCCCGAAGACCTGTACACGAAAAATCCGTGAGTTCATTATGTGATAATATCATCTGACAGAAAATGGACTGACAAATGGGGGATTAAGAACGCTAAGGTCCCAGCCGACTTCAGTTTTGTGTTCGTTCCAGAAATCCCAGGCGGCTGAAGTGATACGAATATTGATTCACGATGAGTATGCATTAATCCTGATGAGACCATACCTTTCTCAGCGAGAGTCTTTGACGCGCGGTACTTCATCATATTTGGCGCGTCACGACCCTTCTCCTTGACAATTTCCAGACATTGCTCGTTCCAGTCCAGTTCGGAGAAGGTACTTGGCGTAGGCGAATCACGTAGAATCGCAGCGCCAGATGACGTGATTACGATACGTTTTACCGATTGGCTGATGGGATGTGACAATGTCCATGAACAGTGTATACCTTGAACAACGATGAAGCCTACCCGTGTTTGAGGGCACTCTTTAGAATCCCGACTGTGCCATTGACCGCAGGATTGATGAGTTCTGCAAATGCATGAGTAACAACCAGGACACTGGTTCAGTAGATGTACCATTCGGATCATCTGCTTTCATGTGGAAAGGCGAGGCCGTGTGTTCGATCGCATCGACACCTTTGACTGCCTCATCGAAAGCTCCTTCCTATGGCATCCATCACAGTTGGGTCTCCCGTCCCACTAGTATGTTCTTACATATGCGTACCTTTGTGATATCTTCGACGATCACCACTTCGTGTTTATCACCATAGGAATTGAAAAGTTGCCTGAGATGAGTAGCTTTCTCCTCAGACCGGACAGTCCCACGGACAGAGTATCCCTTCTGAAGAAGGGTGTGCACCACCCAAATGGCGATATAGCCATTCGCACCGGAGACCAGGACCTTGCAGGGGGGCTGCACAATAGGCATGATGTGTCGGAAGTGTTTTGGGGGAGGGAAATAGATGAGTTTGCACTAGCGAACAGCAACGCGATATATATATATATCTAGTGCAATACTTTGTCCGGCGGGGTTCCGTACCTAACTTGATAACAAGTAAAGCGCAAAATGTGACCTTGAATGTGTCTGTTGTGGTTCACATATTACGGGTGTCATCACAAGAGTACTAGTGGCGTTACCTACCGGAACCTTTTACTAGTAAGATGCCGACCCAGAAGTCTCTCTAACATGCCAGTAAAATCAATCGAAGAAAGTAATACTGGTAAGCGATAAAGGTCGAAGAAATTTAGGTGGTAGTAAGTATTTCTCGACCCATTTTTATCCAAGCCCTTATCAGAACGCAAAGATGCTCATAAGCTAGTCATATACGAGAACATCAACTCGTGACAGCTGCCCGTACCGCCATCCCTCAATTTTGCCTCTACCTTGGCCGTCCCCCTCTCTCATACTCGGTCATCCCACAAATCAACCCAGCTCTCCGGATCGTGAGGTGAGTATATTAACCTCAGTATTTGCTTCACGGAACCCTTCACTCGGGCACCTATGTTAGACCTCACGACAACGGAACCTGGTTCGGAAGAAAGTAGGCCAGCGAAAGCACGGGCAATGTGTGGCTATTCAGCTCGTTGAACAAATGGAAGAGGCTACAGCGTGAACAGTGGAGACACGTTTGTGTAAAAGATTCAGCAAAGTAAGGTTGTTGATGTCAGGGTTCGGAGCCTCTGCTTGTTGCCTAGACGCAGGGAGAACCACAGTAAGGATGTTCAGGTTCAAGATATTGCCGCCTGCAAAGTGAGCCGAGAGGTCTTTGGAGATGACTTGAAGAGTTCGTGTCCACCCTGCCGAAAATCCAATATCCACTGCTTCCCCGATACCATCACACACTGTAAATCACTTCCTAGTCCCAGACGACGTGAAGAAAGCACCAGTGACCACCTACAGTAGCAGCCGACGTCGAGGAGATTTGAGTTTTTTTTTTCGTTCTCGTGCAAGACACAGGATTTGCTGATAAACAACTTGTCATGGTCTGCATCTAAAGAGTGCGATAGCCGTAGGGTATTATAACTCGACCTCGGCTTGCATACGATAGACACCTGGTAAAAATGAAAAGACAGATACTCCAGTATGGGACAACCTGAGTGTGATCCAGTAAGTTTTGGCATAGACAATACGATATATAGTTACCTTGTGTGCCTTCGCTTGGACATCTAGTATATGCTGCTTCATGATGGCGGGCCGCCCCCTCATAGCATCCGAGTCATCCGAGTCCTCGATCCCAGTCACCTTAAAAAATGCAGCATCTCCAGGGCACTGAACCTCGACTTTCATAGGCTGGTTGTGCTGCACATTCATGTCGTTCTTGTTCTCGACACCAGTTATGGGGGATTATTCGACAACCAGTGACCACAGCCCGCATCAAAAGCAGTGGGAAAAGGCTGCCGCACTAGTTCTTCACCTTCCAAATCAGGAGATGGCTCGTGCGCAGATATTCCTGCATATAAAAGGACCTCTCGGACGACCTGAATCCTTACCACTCTGGCCTTTTGGCTTAGATCAAGTGTAGTATCTGTTCTTAATAGTTTAACCACTATTATGAGGGCACCGCCCTCATTCTTTGGTTATCAAATTTTTGCCGCCCTTTGTTCTCTGAGCTCTGCTTGCAACTCGGAGAACGTGATGACCTTGCTACTGCACTACTGGCTTGTGTCGTCGGGGGATCTCTTTTCCTGCATGTTCCCTTTTCTCTTTTCCAACCCGCCAATTCACAGTCATTTGGCTGTTGTCTGGTGTTTGGAAAACGGAACTTGTGATCATTTGCATTGGTTATGCCATGGCGAGACGATGGCTGGGGATAAATTAGTAATGCGCAGTTTGTTGCTTGGTCCGTTGGAGTACTAGGAATTTGATAAGTGATGAATCCTTTTCATCTTCGTCATCTGCATGTCAGCCTGATTTTCATACTCAATAAGACGACAACCACTGAGTTTTTCTTGTGTTTACTACACTGCTTCTATGCTCACATGCTCACTGCTTTCTTTCAGAATACGGATCTTGGCTAAATATGTGAGTTGAACTACCCTAATAATTATTCTCTTACTATGCTGACGCGATGACATCCGTCGATCCGACAACTTTTGCACGTCTGTCAGAGCTGCGTGTCTCGTGATGCGTGGTTGAGATAATACGTTTGCTATACCCGACCATACATGTCGCACGTCATTTTATAACACCGTTTCATTTTCTTAGGAATACTTCATTGAATCCCACTCGAATCGCCTCGCTAGACGATCATTATTCGTCAATTTTTCCATCCTCCCGCACCCAACTCGATATCTATATGTCGACTACAAACGGTTTGGCAGCGCCTGGTGCTTCTCGCACGACTCTCGCACCCCTGGGACGAACGACAGTCATGAACCGCTGCTTATCCCAACCAACCACGTTACCACTGAGGATGGTTCAATTACCGTCCGCGCTCGAGTTGACCCCACAGTCACCGTCGGTGATGTCGTCAGGCAACTCTGCGCTAATCTCGGAATCTCAGGATCCCCATCCAATTTTGCTTTGAGGCACAAAGATACCGATGAGCTGGTTGTGAACGAGAATTTGCCCGAGAAAATCAGGAACCGATCGAATCTCAAGTACGCAATACTGTACCATGTTTGTAATATTACTGATATTCGTTACTTGTGCAGGCTAGTTCGCATTTAATTTTGTACGGTTATTCGTGTAACGTTCGTACTTGTAATGTTGTTCATCGCAGATCATGATTATAATTCAGTTTACTATAAACTACATGGCGTACAGTAAATGCAAGCGTCATTCAAGATTATAATATTGATCAACACACGCCCAACACCCACACTTTTTGCTGCTTGTATATAGCATGTGACATTACCTGCCCTGCACTCGCCCGTTTAGCTCTGTTCATCCGTGCCCTTCGTCAGTGAAGCGACATTAGAAACTGAGAGGCGCCATGTCTTGCCGCGGTATACGGGTGGCACAAGCAGGGACATGGTTCGCATAATGCTCTTCCTTCTGGAGGTCTTCCTCGCTTCAGCCACGGTTTGAGTCGGCAAGCTTGAAGCTCGAGGAAGACGCTCCATGAGATCCTCTCCTTGCCCGAGTGTCTCTTCCGCGACCTGACCCATGCTAGCGACAGTGGTGGGTGTGCCGGGACACGGCATGATGGCAGCATCTGCGAACGATATGCGTCGTGTTTGCCGGACCTCGTGAGCAGGTGTATGAAGTATGAGAATGGACTTCAGATGAGCGGGTTGCACGATGATATCAACGAGTGTTTCAGTGCTATCATTTCTTGTCATGGTGACAGACCCTGAGGGTGTCTGTGAGACAGGAGACGTGAAGAGGGATTCTGGTGGTTGAGAAGTTATGGGACTCGGAGGAGGGGAGCGGAATGCGGGAGGCTGGCGAGACTTAAGCTCATGCCGGAGTGGTGTAGGCTTCTCTGGAAGGGTTTCAAGGACGAAACCCTCAGGGATGAGGGGTCCTTTTCTCGCATTCAAAGCGAAACGAAGGACATCAGGGAACGAGATCATCTTCATGGCTGTGACTTATGTATAGTCTACAGATGATATCGATCAGCAGACGGATGACCTGCACCCGAAAAATATAATAGAGTAGAGGGCGACCGGGAAGAAACGAGAAGAGTAAGATGATGACGCGGAAATTCTCGATGTGAGTGCAGGTGTACGGCGCAATACTTATCTAGCTTTTTCTACTTCAAGTTCCTATATCGATTACAGGAATATGTAGCACCGGCTTGCTGTCAGGACACCATCATGCTGCGGCACCATTAACCTGAGGGTTGGCTGTGAACGCTTTGAACCGCCACACTAGCTCAATGAGTTAGCATGGGACCAGAAGGAAACCGACCCGGAGTTTGATGTGCATGCACACTGATTCTAACTTTTTGAGCACTCCGCAAGCTTTAGGCTGTGTTGCGGTACTTGACAGCGCATATAAGGCGTGAGAGAGCTGCCACGGTACTATTGCTATGGAGAATCATCAATAGCCTTCGGATGCTGATACTAGTAAGTAGTGTACATTGTACATCTGTCTCCTCAGGCTAGAGCGACAACTGGAGCGTCTAGGCCACATGGTCATGTAGAATGCCAATCAATCATGATATTAATCGGTCACTTACAGAGAAAACAAGGACAATGCAGCCGATGGGAGTTCAACGTTCAACCCCAGTGGAAATCGACTTGTCCTGGAATGGCTTGTCTGAAATTGTCTGAGAAATTTAGAAGTCGTCTGAGATTGTCAGAGATTGGCTGGCATTGTCGCTGCTAATAATAGCAGAATCAGATTGCCTGATA
>Ga0153978_1000505_pt1 | contig 10473 bp, 12 predicted proteins | sample TSGA062MetaG_FD_104749 | JGI IMG/M metagenome (GOLD analysis project Ga0153978, IMG submission 104749) | Attine ant fungus gardens microbial communities from Georgia, USA - TSGA062 MetaG | ecosystem: Host-associated > Fungi > Mycelium > Unclassified | place: USA: Georgia, Yuchi Wildlife...
CATGGATGAAAGGAGAGACAAGCTGCCACAAAGATTATTACGAGTTCGCAATCGTAGAAGAAGTCATATCATACCGCGCGTAAAGATAAGAATATGGTGGTGTCGGCTCTTCTTGATTCGAAGTACCACCCGCATTTGAGTTTCTAGTTCGTCTATGGGAATCTGGTTGTCGACGACGGTTTGGCTCGTTATGTCGAGGGCCGCTATCATTGTTCGCCTGAGTACGTTCGCCGGATTCGGGTTCGTCTGGTCTCCTGGTGTCACTATCTCTACTTCGGTTAAGCATCATAGACGAGGTTCATACTACTCACACCCTGCGGATTCGAACATAATTCCAATACGCTAGCCCGGACGACAAACAAGCCCGCACTATCCAGACGCAATTCCAAGCGACGAGGGGCTTCCCACAGGCGTCGATTTGAGACTGAGTTTCCGTCGGGCTCTTGATGACGGAGGCTGCACTCAGAACAGCGATGATAGCTGCGACCTGAACAGATCGATTCAGTGCAACCCTTCATTCAGGAAGAGTTGACAGACCTGGACGAGACCATATGACAACGACCACACCACCGATACGAGAGCCTTCCGTGTTCTTGACGCATCAGGACCATATCCAAAGAATAGTTTGAGTCTAGAATACAACGAACGACGTTGTTGAGAGGTAGTAGCTGTTGATCTTCTGGTTTGGGACTGCTCTGTAGGGACTCTTGTGCTGGGAGCAAACCAGGTGTTACGTGTGTTACTGTAGCGCAGATGAATACCAACCTCTATCAAAGAAATATGGTACTTACTCCCCAGAGGTCCCTTCAATGACTTGTGAGGAATTGACATTACGCCCATCCTGCTCAGAGCGGTGTGACGCTGAGATACGGGCTCTGGGCGGCGGGTAGATATCACCAGTGGATTGGGTTCTTCTCAGCGACTGAGCCTCGACGGCGAGTGGCTCGGGCATGATGATGACTGTTGTAGAGCAAGAGGCAGTACTCCGTGTTGATGGCCTTGCGGCGTGCTACTGCAGTCTGGGAAGGATGATCAATAACACACTAGTTTGACTCGTGGCAATTCTATAAAACCCTTGTAGGGTCTGTTCCGGGCAACACGACCAAAGTAAACTCCAAAACAACCCGAATATTCAACGAACGAGTTGCGTTTGAAGATTTAAGAGTCGTGGACGGCGGAAAGGAGGGGTTTGGGGGTGTGTTCCTTAGTCACGGTGACCTCACCCCACAGCTCCTTAAAAGCTAAGTCTCCAAATTGTGGCAACCACAGCCCTGCAGCATATTATGGCTCTCAGGCTGGTAACGTTCGATGCGTTGCATACTCTCATAACGCCTAGGTTACCAATCCACATTCAGCATTCACAAACATTTTCTCCATATCTCGGTGTTCTTGAACCAGAGCTTTTGAGACAGTCTTTCAAAGTCGGTGGGTCGATAACCCCCATGAATTATAATGCTCAGGTCTTTGACCTTGGCACCATAACCTCAGCCCTGAGACAGGTACAAAACGACAAACCTGCGTACCAGGGAAATTCTGGCGCACGGGGATGGTGGTCCGAGGTTATCAAGCGGACAGCCATCGGTGCTGGAGCTCACCCACAAGGTTCCCCGACCTCAGTCGTTCTCCCTGTACAAGTCTTAATAACTGCCTGCTGCCAGCCGTAGACTCTTCATTGCAGCACATCGTCGCCAGCCTCATGCAAAGATTCAGTTCTCGGGAAGGCTACAAACTCTTTCACGATTCCCTCCCAGTACGTATGTGTGGACTGCGATCGTTCATTGTTGGCTTGTGCTTATGGCCATCATTCATACAGTGAGGCGGTTGCACGAGATGAACGTTCGTACGGCACTGATCAGTAATACGGACATGCGGATGCGTATGCCATCTGGAAAGTTCATTTGAGCAGATGCTAAGTGCCCTGCAGGAGCTGTGTTGAGGGACCTTGATATTGCTTCTTATCTCGATCCAATTCTCCTCAGCGAGGAGGTGGGAACAGAGAAACCAGATGCCAATATATTTCGTCTTGCGATCAGCACACAGCCAGTTCCGGTGGAGGCACGGGAAAGTGTTCACATTGGTGACGAACTTGAAAGGTATGGCTTAACGTTTAGACAGTGATATAGGTCTGACCTTCTTTTAGTGACTATCGCGGCGCTCAAGCTGCTGGAATGCATGCCCTGCTGTTGCGTAGGGTCGGGCCAGAAGGTGACGGTGAACGCAAAGAAGAGGGTGAGAATATACAGGATCTACAAGTAGTGAGCGACCTATGGGGGGTAGTAAAGTGGGTAGAACAACGAAACAGAGGACACCATCAAGCCTTGACATCCGATTAAGACGTGGGCGGTTGGGTTTGAGTCTTTTCAAAGAGACCGACTAGGTGTAATAGGGTGGATAGGTATCATAAACACGTCGTTATCACGAAGACCAATGAGTAGTTTTGTTCGATGGTGTTAGCAAGTGGCGTTCTACTGTCTGCTCGGGTGGAGTAACCACATCTTCCGCCTTCTCGGCCAACTTCAACATTGTCCATCTTATGACGCGAGGATCTCGGCGCATCATTCCGCCTAAGGTTCGTAGCGTGCGAGGTGAAGTGTCGAAATTCATCGTCCAGTAGCTAATTGAAAAAAAGTAAGGCCGCTGTGAACGTAGAACGAAGTACTTGGCTTACTCTCCAACGGTGTAGTACTGTTTATGCCGCCGCATGCGTTGCGGAAGCGTCTGCGTTCCATTGTACTGGATATTTCGAACTACACCGCCTTCATTCATGACATGCGTCGCAGACATAGTCACCAGATCTTTGATGTGTTTCTGGCCACCGCTATGAGTCGCGCGTTCTGTTGCAAAATGTAGAATGCGACTCACGTACTCCCTGAAATGGCTGGCAATGCAAAACATTTGGTAGAGTGGCATTTCAACTGGTGGATTGAGCTTGCGAGTGCTCGAGTGCTGTTCCAAAGGTTCTTTTGCTAAGCTTCAAGTTTCTGAGTGGGCTTGAGCCAAAGGCTTCAAACAAATTTGCTTACTAAGCGAGGGAGTGTCATCTCTGCTAAAATTTGCTCGCTCACCTATTCCACAGGATGACAACCTGTCTCGTAAATTCCAGTACCACCCTGCAAATAACCTGCCAGACGAATCATAATTCATGCCTACGGTATGAATGCTCGGCATGCGCAATGCGCCCACTACATGTCCCTACCATAATTCATCTGACTCAGACGCACCATACAAATACGCGCGTTTGCGTCTCTGATATTTCATTTCGTGGTACAGTCATCGGTCATATAAGTATGTCTTATCGTTCAGATGCCAAGCTTCTAGTTTCATGAAAGCTTTTGGGGAAACCATTTCCTAAGCAGCTCTGCCAGTGGGACTGTATATGCGGGCCAACACGGAATATAGTCGCGTTGCAGGGGTCGACATTTTCTTACTTGCGAGGGCACTACCCTCCCACGTTGTAAGGTGCCGAGCGCAACGGCATTAAATTGCTAATGAGCGCGTCATTTACGTGACTTGAGCACAGCGCTACTACAAACGGATTGTTCACTGTAGGTAGCACTGATCACCACATCATGATGGTGTTCGGGCTCTTGGATTCATTTGAGATTATTCTATAAGAAACGAATAAGTGGACCAGCGGTTCCGATATTAATGTGGCCGACGTCTGCTAATTCTGGGGGACTGGGCGTGAGTGTACCGTTTGGCGTGAGACGCTTCTGCTTAGCTCGAGGTGCGCGCACGTTGATGGGTACGACGTCTAGGTCACACGTCTCGGTAGTGTTGACGTGATCGCGACGCGGGGATTGCTATCCGACGATGAGGGCATGCTGGCACATGTCGTTAGTGCTTGTTACTTACTCGATTTCCAATTGATTTATCCTCGCCCGCCCGCGGTGACGTTGGGATGATGAATGGAAGAAGCCGAACGCAAACATCCGAGGTGAACGCGCAAGGAGCCCAAGAACGGGATGTTGAAGGCTTGAAGGTGGCAATCAATGATTTACCCGCCAATCGGAGGCCGTAAGCAGCGTTCCACTTTGCGAAGAGTGAATGAAGAGCTTGGGCTCAATTCGATCGACGATTAATGTGACTAGCCATACGAGAACAATGACTGAATGACTCGTTTTTGTGGAAGGGAATAATGATGCCAATTTTACATAAGGAATTCGTCCAAGTCTGGTTTTGATGGATGTTCTGAACTCAGAAAGAGCTCAGACAAGCTCAGAGTGAAATCCCGATCCACGATTTTTCGGCAAGAGATTATATTTCCCATGATCCTTGACTGCGTTTGGCAATCACAAGAAGGGCACTTGCTTAATGTATGTGGATCAGCTGGTGTCATATACAAGTTCTTACTACATTTTGCATACTCCTTCAGAACGGAGTCCATGTTTTGAACGTTCAAAACATGGAGGCAGTGTTTTGGGGTGCAGTGCGTGCTGAATTAATGGAAACGGGTCCACTGCCTGCAAAGCCTTGGGAGCGAATTCCGACCCCGTTGATGATAGATGCCGATCAGACAAGACTGTTACGCTTGTAGGATTGTTTGGAAGTACCAAATTTATGGTGCGGTTCCTCAGCGCTCTGGTTAAGTTCCACTTGTGGGAGTTCCACGGGCCGCCCATGAAGTACCACGAACTCAGTAAACTAGTCACTGGCGTCGCTGGCGATCAAGGGATCATGCATGGCATTGACAATGCCGGGCACGGACCCCTCGAAGAAAATGATGGGCGACATTCGTGATTGTGATTTAATTGCAGGGACAGGCTGTGACTGGGAATAACCAAGTCTCCGGAGGTATCGTTGAATGAAGGTACCTGTTATCCTATTTTATCGTAAGTGGCTTGGGCTAGTATTAATTAAAAGTCTCACGATTTGCAGCCTGTTGTTTCTTCCACATGGTCTCTCTACGCCTCCCGGACAGCCGCAATCTTGGAGTTTCAAGAGGTCAAACTGCAATCAGCCCGGTGCCATCAACGCACAGGCTACAACGTGGCTGGGCTCGAGATCATTGTTATTTTTGAGAAGACAAGAATCAGCCAGCGTAGTCAACTTTCTACGGATAAGCACCCGTTTCTGGAGGATCCTTACCGTGTCTGTTTGCCCAGCATTTTTATTTTTTTCTCTCTTCCTCGTTGCAGGTCTGGTCAAGCGCTTCCTGTTTTCAATGACCCGCGTGACCTTGACGGCGACTCCACGATCCTTGACCTTCGACGTCTTTCAATGATTCTCTGTACGTCAATCTAATAGGTCATTACATCGATTTTCGCGTTCAACCTACCATTTTTTCCGTTTCTTCCTTTTCAATCAACTTCTCGTTCTGCTTTTATTATAAAACATCTATCTTCACATGAAAACACCCTTTCCAGTCCATCTCGCTCCATCATCCACCATGTCTAACTTCGAGTCTCATCTAACCCACTCCACAGCTCGTTCCCCGCGCCTCCAGCCGTCCCCGTCCCTCCCAAATCTCCGGTGAGCTTCCGTCTTTTTACCCACCCATCATCATCATTCTCACTCTAAACTAGTCCAAGTCCAAGGGAAAGAGAGATGACCGTCCCTCGCCACGTGACTCGTCCACAGCCGAAATCCCATAACAAACCTCCTCCGCAGCCCAAGGATTGTACTAAGACTGCCACTAGTCATTACCTCACCCCGCCTCTTACCCCTTCCTCTTCCCTTCAGAGTGATACCACAGACCATGATACCACCGATATCAGCACTGATCTCAGGCGTCCCACCCGCTCAAGTCCCAAAGGCAATCAATGCAGCAGATTTTTGATCGTAAGCAATATTTCTCGTATCACCTGTGTCGAGTCACGATCATGTAATGTCTCGTGTAGATTGGAAACGCACCCAGCCATCTGTCCGAGGATTCCATCGGACAATATTTCCCCCTTGTCACTGCCCCCAGTGCATGGATTACTTCGTCTCCTACACGCCGACTTCCCTCCAAGCCAATACAGTCCACATTCCGTAAAAGTCCAGATGATCGGAATTTTATAGTTGCATTTTATGACGTACGCGACGCCGAACGTGCAAAGCGTATTATCGAGTCAAAGGCTTCTAAATGGCTCCAAGACGATGGTAGAGCTTTCTCCTCAACGAAAGTCGGCTATATTGCTCGTGAAGAAGCCCTAACTTGCCGTCTTGTCGATTCCGGTCATTGCGCGGATGTAAGACTTTTAGCATCCGTAAATCGCACAACTAAAATACCTCCATCAAGCTTCTGGGTGACTTACCTCCTTCGTTCATGACCAAGACGGAGGGCGCTTTTTCTGTGTCTGTCAAGGACGTATCGCCAGCTCGCGATTTTTCAGCTTTACGCATTCAAAACCAGACCCAATCTACTATTCCGGCCAAAATTATGGATATATTTGAAAAGCACGGCGACATCAGAGCTTGTAACCGCACTGGCGAAGGCGATCAAGGCTCTACTCAGGCAAGTCCCTTATTTAATTTTCCATATCCCTTTCTCTACTAGGGCGCAGCTCGCCCCCCTCACTATTCCCTTTCCGATGTACTCGTAATTAACCAGTCATTAACTTAGATCTTCCTTGTGGAATACTTTGATGTCCGAGTTGCGGACATGGCGAAGGAAGCACTGGACGGTTATGTCGCAGGCAGCTTGGAGCTTCGTGTTCTCAGCGGTTCCTCTTTACGGGATCACTTCTCCGAAGTCCAGAAGGAATCGTCATTTAGCAAAGAATGCGAAATCGGTGGCGAACATGCCGCGGAGCCGAAATCACCCACGGTTTCTACCTATTTATCACAGCAGTCACAAGTCACCTCTAACCCAGCTGGTCTTCCGTTCCCAGTTCTGAATGATATTGGCGCAGGTGGGTATTACCCAGAACTTGAGCAGCCCGTTTGCGATTCCCGTGTCAGCAGTGTAGAATTCCAGGGTAGAAGAAGGTCTGCAGCTGGGCTTGACGATCTTCCCTCCATTCATCGCGGCGCATCCACCGATAACGTTACCGACGACGCCATCGCTCTTGGGCAGTACGGAAGGCGCAGTTCCAATCACTTGCTATTCGACTCTACTGGCGGTCGCCCTCATCAAAAGCACATTGATGCGGATCACAGTCGAAAGCATAGCATGTATGGTCATGAGTCAGACGTTGGCGATGTCCCCGATTTAGTACAAGCAATGGCGGGTACGCATCTGGAAAGGCAGATGTATTATGAAACAGGATATCATCGCCGCGCTCCATTCGAAGTACACCCGATGCAGCCGCCCTGGGTCTCGTCACCTCCGGTTCCAAACCCGATTTCTATGGCGATGCCATACCCGGCTCCTCCCCATTCCCCAATGCCTCCTCCATATTGGGGGGATTGGGATCCGATGAGTGGTGGTTGGGTCCCCTTCCAAGAATGGCGTATGTACCCGCCCTCGCATTATTATCCGCAGTCGCATCCACCGTACCCTGTAGCGGAGTATACAACTCTTTATGTCACACCGTCTACTTCTGTCCAGCCAGGGACTGTTGCTACGCGCCCACCGTCTCTATCCCATCCTTTATCTCGCGCTCCGCCCGAGGGCAATCAATTAGACCTCAAGAAAATCGAACAAGGCGGTGATACGCGGACAACAGTAATGGTCAAAAATATTCCCAACAAAATGACTGACAAGGAGTTGATCGCATACATCAATAAAGTCTGTCCTCGAAGGATCGATTTCCTGTACTTGAGAATGGATTTCCAAAACGGTATGATGCATATGGATCTGACACTATCGGTGGATGCTAATAAAGTGCGCGCAGGGTGCAACGTTGGCTATGCCTTTGTCAATTTCATATCTGTCCGGGATTTGTTACGTTTCGCAAAGGCGCGCTTGAATGAGAAATGGTAAGATGAGTACCATGTGATGAACAGCATGCGCTCACCTTATCGCCCAGGAACATGTATTCGAGTGAGAAAGTGCTCCAGATGAGCTATGCGAACTACCAGTGCGTCACACTCCGCATTCCTTGACATCGCTAAACGGATCTCTATGATAGGGGAAAGGAAGCCCTCGTGGAGAAATTCAAGAATTCGTGTATAATGGATGAACGTGAGGAATGGCGTCCAAAGATATTCCGCTCCGAGCCCGGGCCGAATCAGGGACTTCCAGAGGAGTTCCCTAAGCCTACGCATATTCGGAGGAAAGAGCGGAGCTCGTACAACCGCGGAACTCTGTATCCACCTGGCGCCAGCACCGGTGTAGGTCACCAGAGGTATCTCGATGCGGGCTCGCGGCCGCAGCCACCACCACGTGCCGAGGATAGACGGCGCCGACGTGGCGCAACTGAGGGTGCTCAATTCCCTTCTGCCGAAACTGAGGATACCGCGCTAGCCGGCTGAGAGCGGGTAAAACCGGGGAGCCTGCCTGCCTTCAAATGTTCCGCGTCGTTGTGGGCGGCCAATTTGCGATGCCGAGTGTGAACCTCCCCATCCTGTTATGGAATTCGTCAGCGCTATGTATGTGATCTTTCAAGCCGTTCTGATGTCCGTCACCCGATATCACCCACCTGTTACTTGTAATACGTTATTTTATGCCTAACGCTATTTGCTGCTTCACCTGCATATCGCTTATTCCATTTACCATCCCCTGCTCGCGTCTCGTTCGTGTCCGTTTTCAACATCGTATTTATAGCTGCTGTTACTGTGTTTTCATTGTGTTGTGTAAAAGCTACTGCTCCATAGTCTCCTACGTCACGTTCTTAATGGGCTGTGGTCGCTATCTAGTGAGAAATCGGTGCGCTGCGCGAGCCGTGCAAACATGAATGCCCGGGAAATACCACGGCTTAGTTGGGAGCAGGCCACACTCAGGCGCTTGCGGCAAAATAAAAATAAAAATAAAAATAAAAGCAGCTGACATCAAACCTGACGCTAGTTGAGCGTGCTGCTAGACGGTACAAGCCATGACTTGACTAACCAATCAAAGCGCTCGGTCCTCAAAAGGCAATTCAAGAGTTGGAGCGCTCCTGGCGGCGGTACCCAGCTCTCTCGACCGTGTCAAGCCCTGTGTAATGGATTCGGCCCTGTTTAAAGTCGACGAAGAAAGGGTGCGCCATGCGAAGCGTGTTAAGCTTAGGGAGCTGAACGCTGCCATGGACGTCCACGGTCAGTCACAGCATGTCACCCTCGTACGCGGCGTATCTAACCGTGAACGACAGTGGAGCTGTCCAAGCTGGACTCCTCCCTGAAGCGCCACACTGGCATGATAAAGCGTATGCGCCAGTCTCTCGGCGCCGATCACCACGACCAGCTCCTCAAGGACATAGACACGTTGTCGCTCGAAAAGTACATCGACGAGATAGCAGGCGCCACGCTCGAAGGAATCACAAGATGCAAGACAGAGAAAGATGTCTGGAGCGCTGTCGAGGTAGGGAAGCCCTTTTAGAGATGCATGCATCGTTTGACTGTTCCATCTAGGTTATTTCCGCTCTCCACAGACGCTTCCCGGCTGCGTTTACCCCTGCCCTCGTTTCGTCCCTGTCTACCGCACTTTCAGCACCATCTCGTGCAGCCCTCTCCGCCTTGCCTGCTGAACAGCGCGAGAAGGAGGATACTGCCAGAGTTTCCCGACAGCGTCCTATTCTTCGCGTCTGTTCCGAGCTCGCATTGGTGGGCATCATTACCGATGGACAGAAACGAAGTGGCGGCGAGTGGATAATGAGAGTGTTGAAGGAATTGGTCCGTTTTTCGTTCTTAATATCAAGGCATGCGTCTGATGGCGGGTCAAGTTGTCGAATGACCCTACTTTATCATCTCTGCCCATGCTCTCTACATTTCTCAAGTCATATTCACGGCCCTACTTGGGCTTGACGCCTCCTCAGAGCAAGCAGATTTCTGCTGAATCCGAACCCGGAACGTTGTCTGAAGCAACGACTAACACTACTCAGGGAGAGTTTCCAGCATTCCTGAATGAGAACGAGGAAATCGTCGAACAGAGCATCCGTGATCGCTTCAAGCGCATGTGCGAAGGCTATTTCGACAGCGTTTCCAAGAAACTCGTCATAGAACACAAGGTATGCTTGTACTCCGACATTTTTATTTTATTTTTCTGAACATTCGAATCATCGGCGCTGCAGCGCATGCAAGACCAAGATCGGAGGAACCATGAAGCGTATATCCGGTCTGGGGAGATCTTTGAGGACAGGCAGCAAGCATATGAGAAGATGACGAAAAGCTACGAGAAGTTGCTGGCGAGCTGCCAAACGTCTGTTTGAAAACGATCTTCCAGTCGTCACATCGTTGATTTATCTGGTTTCAGGCTCTCGGAACTGTTGTACCTACCGATGCCATCGTTGCCCACGGAGTCTCAGAAGTCGGATTCCATCCAAATTGGAGGGAATGCTATCTCTGGCGATGAAGATGATGCACTTGCGTCGTCTGGAGGTAAATGGGAGGATGAAGAAGAGCGTCGTTTCTTTGAGGATATTCAGGACCTCAAGGACTTTGTACCAAAGTCAGTGTTGGGCATTGAGAGCG
>Ga0153978_1000506_pt1 | contig 10430 bp, 14 predicted proteins | sample TSGA062MetaG_FD_104749 | JGI IMG/M metagenome (GOLD analysis project Ga0153978, IMG submission 104749) | Attine ant fungus gardens microbial communities from Georgia, USA - TSGA062 MetaG | ecosystem: Host-associated > Fungi > Mycelium > Unclassified | place: USA: Georgia, Yuchi Wildlife...
AACTGAGAATAGTCTGAAAGATCGTTAGTTGAATATATCATTTCAAGGAAGAAAAATAAACCTTGAATGAGCCCAACGGTTAAACCAACAAAATTCGATATTATCTAACAATCTCGTATTCTTTTACCAACTGAGGCATTACGCTCTGCACACCAGCTTGCAGATCATCGTTCCTTACGTTTTGATAGCATTTCGTGTCCCTTGGTTGCTTATTTAAGTGAACTCGACGGACTCCTTGGCCGCATCCTCGAACACAAGGTATTAATATTGGTCCTCGTCCGATTCGCGTCGCCTTACAGAGATACACAAAATATGGGTGCGCTACTTGGCTGGAACTGTGGGCTTTCACTCAGACTATTTACAAATGACCGCAGAACTGTGAACGCGCCAGTGCAAACAGACAGAATTTGGCGTCATGGACCCATGGTAAGTCGATCTGTCATTATAAATTTATACTTGCCTTTCGACTCCACCCACCTATTGTACACACCCTCCCCACCCATGTTATGACATCTCAGAGTGCCAATTTAGAGCGCCACTATCTCGGGAGTTATGTCCAGTTTTTATTGCACTCGTAGGACGAGATACTAATCATGAACTTAAAATCCGTTTTCCACCGAGTCACGGGCTAGTAGTGCGTGACTAAGCGATTACGAAATTTAGTTTGATAGCCCAATTTCGATCTCACTGTCACGGCCATAGATCAATCGAAGTTAACATCTGTGCTCAAGCTCAGATCCTCCTTTAAAAATGGAATTTGTTCCAGGACCCGCTGTTCATCGTGTACTATGTGCTGATTGCGGCAAGTTATTCCGATGTTGTAACATTTGCTTTACTGATCTCCACGATCAGGAACCCCGATTGTCCCCAATTCTGCTAATTTATGCGTTGCATGTCTCCGGAATACGTGAGTGTCTTCAAGTGATACAAGAGCAGGATTTGAGTGTGTTCCATTTCTAGTGTGGACATCACAGAGGGCATTCCAAAGCAGAGTGTGTTGTTTCGCACTTTTTTTGAGTTGCGTTAATGTGCTGATAGCTGTCAGCCTCTGTCACATTTTGCAGGAATTGCGAGCGTTTCCTATCTCCACCTCAATCTTGGACTCTCGTTCGACCAGAGTCCCAAGAATTACTGGCGATCTGTCTAAAGAAGCTCAAAGGCCTGAATAAAGTGCGGTTAACGGAAGCTCACTTCATATGGACGGAACCACACTCTAAGCGATTGCGAGTTTCATTGACGATTCAGAAAGAGGTGAGCGACGCCCGGTCATATTTTTGGAATTACTTGTCTTGCTCACATCCGCCAGGTTCTGACATCGACGATACTGGAGCAGATCTTTGAGATAGAGTATCTTGTGCAGCACACACAATGCCCTGATTGCGCCAAGCTCGCTGCGAAAAACACTTGGAAAGCACTTGTACAAGTGCGGCAGAAAGTCTCGCACAAACGGACATTCTTATACCTGGAGCAACTGATTGTGAAACATGGAGCCCAGAAGGACACGATCTCTGTCAAGGAAGCTAGAGATGGCCTCGATTTTTTCTACAGTCAACGAAGTCATGCGATCAAAATGGTGGAGTTTTTAGCAGGGGTTGTTCCAGTAAGGTAAGCTGCTTCTTTGTGGCTGGGTATCAATTTTCATCACTCGTAGATCGAAGGGTTCTGAGCAACTACTTTCCACGGACACACACTCAAGCACCGCCAATTTTAAATTTACCTACTCAGTCGAGATTGTCCCAGTATGCAAGGATGACCTTGTTTGTATCCCTCCAAAACAGGCTCGACAGTTGAGCAACATAAGCCCGCTTACCCTATGCACTCGGGTCGGCAGCTCTTTCCAACTCTTAGATCCCGCAACGCTGCAAACTTGTGAGATCTCGGCGCAAGTTTACTGGAGGACACCCTTCAGCTCTCTCGCGACTGTGACCGATCTAGTCGAATTCACGGTTCTGGATGTCGAACCCTCGGGGAACGTCCGTGGCAAGTGGGTCTCTGCCGATGTGCAGGTAGCCATGTCTGGCGCATTCAAATCATCGAGAGCCCACGGCGATCAGGACACGATCATGGATTACGAGAGCTCCGCCTTGTCGACCCAGATCTTTCATACGCGGACACATCTAGGCGCCATCTTGCAGCCCGGGGATACTGCGATGGGGTATCATCTCAGCCATGCCAACTTTAACTCCGACGATTTCTCATCCCTTCCTTCATCTCGCATTCCGGATATTATACTCGTGAAAAAATCATACCCGAACCGCCGAAAGAAGAACAAGACCAGGAATTGGAAGTTGCGGAGTATTGCGAAGGAAGCTGGGGAGGAAGGCGAAACTGGGGGTGGACGGGGTGTTGTGGGACGTATGGGCGGACGTGATCAGAAGAAGGTGGAGGAAGATTATGAACTGTTTTTACAGGAGCTGGAAGAAGACCCCGAGTTACGCGCAACGGTTAATCTGTACGCGGCTAAAGACATCAAGATGCGTGATGCTACAGATGGGGTACGAAAGAAAGGGGGGCAGTATGGAATGGACGTTGATGAAGTGGACACAAGTCAAAATGCCGTGGAAAATGGAGATGAAGAAGATGCAGAGGAGGAACCTGATTTCCCCGACGTGAAACTGGATGAACTATTAGAGGACTTTGACGAGATGACGCTTGGAGATTCAGAGGGTGTATAGAATCATGGCTTGTGCATCATATTGTTAGAGGAGTTCAAATCTCACGACGTATTGTGATGCGCTTTAGTCACCTGTTTACTCCTCTTTCCCTCCTTTCTCTTCGCCGTTCGCAGAGTTTCGTAATGTTCCGAAGATATTGCTGTCATCTACCTCACCAATACCAGGGGCTGGTGAGACGGTGTTGAGTATTACTCATGCAAATGCGCTTATGCACACCGATAAGGACCACGAGAGGTAGTAGATGTGTCTAGGTTGTTCCTTTGTTCAACTGCGATCTCAATCGACTGAAAAGAATACGTACACCCGAGTGTCGCTAACAACCACGCTCGCTGGCGTTACAGATGCGTAAAATCCGGGTAGGCTTGCCCAAACGCCCTGGAGTGCGATGTGAAGTGAATAGCGGAGTGTTGGGGGAGGTCATACCAAGACACAAGCAACTGGAGCTCCTCAGCTCAAGCCGTGCCAAAACCTATACACAGCTAGATCTTAGAGGGCTACACGAAACGGCTAGGTGTTGCGCACCAGTAGTCGCTTTCGGCTTGTGGAAGAAAGAGGTGCGAGAGCTTGATGAGGCGGCGTCTTAAGATATGATAATCCGCCTGGATGAGATGATTGTCGTTCAGGAATGAAAGCTCTGGGATGAAGTTGTATAAATTTACAAACATGATTCCCGTCAAAGGCTCCATGACCATCTAACCATGCTTGAACTCCATACCAGCAACAACGGATAACAAAACGCGGTTAAGAAGGGGAAAGCATAGCCCCGCCTAACACGCAGTCAGTAATGATTCCGGGAAAAACTGCAGAAAATTACAGTCCCAAGGGTGCACGATTTATAACTGCCTACAAAATAAATAGAAGGCTGAGAAGGGAAGGGATAGTACTCACAAAAGGAACATGCCATTGGCTTCCTTCATAGCCGCCAATTACGAGGGCAATAGCAATGCTAAGACGCGGATAATGGACAGTATACCGGAGCCCAGTGAAATATAAACCTACATCAAGGTGCCTGTCAGGTTTACTACAGGATGAGGTGTAAAATTAGAGATTCAAGTTTGCTACATGAACTATTTCACTGATGATTGCTTGGGGAACTGTAAGGCCCAGAGCGACTGAATGTCGAAATAAACTTTAACCAGCAATTCACTCGACCCTAGCAGGAAATTGTGTCAACTCACGAGATGCAGATGTTCCAGGCCACTCCGCGATGTTAATTGCTGAAGTTGATTTTAAGCCCCAAACATACCGTGACTTAGGTGTACAAGAAAACTTGATAAGTCGCAAACTAGAAGAACACAAAGGTTTTCTTTGACTACATTCGGCGAGATGGTGGAAAGGAGTGATATCATCATTTATGTAGGTGGTTGCATAACCAGGTGACTGCATCACAAAGGGCCATGTGGACATGATGCATGAGTCACATAGCATGACACGGCCGGATATCACAGGAGAACGCACCTCGAGGAAATGCTTTGTCTTTTTTATTTATTAATATTGACATTTGAACTACCGAATCATGAGCCAGTAAGACTTGGAGAGACTGATTGTAGGTTAATAGAGGCTAGAGTTAAGCACTTTAATCACGATGGGCTGTGCTAGTGAACGGAAATCACGGCGAATACCGGCGGGCAGGCTGCTAAGAAATCAAACGCGTCCACAGTCATGTGATGGACGCGACGTCGGGGGCAAACTTCAGTTAAAGTTACCACAACTGCCGCCCATCCGACATCATGCCTCCCTCAACCTCCTCACGCAGGGTTGGTTCTAAGCCCAAGTCCATCATTCCATGCTCTTCTGAACACAACGAGAAACTAAGGGATGCACCAACAACCCTCAAGGCGAAGGGGAAGCAGAGGGCGAAAGACGAATCTCCTGAAGAACGAAGAGTATCTGCAATGCTTGATGTAAACTCAACTCTACAGACCCTATCGTCAATGGCACAGTCTGGTTGGAAAGCAAATTCGGAGCAGGGAAGAACAAAGTCGAACACGCTCGGCAAGATGTTGGCTGCTGTTGCTCGCGCAAATGAAGCTTTGTCGTGCCTTCGTACTATTTGTTCGGATAACCTTGACGTAGAGCGCGCCGCCTCAAGTGTGATTAGCAAGTTGCTTGCATTGGAGATGGTGAGTCGCAATTGCATTCTTCTATCAGCGCACTCAATGATGAAGTAGCATGACGATGCCCTTGCTTTCCTAAAGAATATGCACGTCCGTTTGCTCGCGCTACTTGCAGTGCCTAGCAGGGCGTATGTACACTCTTACTCTACACAGAGGTCGCCAGTCCTGCTGCTTTCCCTCCCGTTGCCAACGACGCCGCCGCCCACAGACACCATACTCCTCACGCTTATTTCAACGTATCTAATGCACGCCATAATTATTCTCACTAATAACGTGATACGCTCCTCACCATCAACCAACCCTGACTTGTTCTCTGCCGCTCTACTGGACTCCGGCACGCTCTTGACCTGGGTGCCTTATTTTATATCCTTGTCAGACAGGCACAAAGACACTATACTGACACGGACATACACCGTTTTGACGAAATCGTGTCATTCATTCTCTGCAAGCTCTCGTACAACCTTCCTCATTCGCATGTATGCGCTCAAGTGCCTCCTTTGCGCAAGCACTGGAACCGTCGAGCCAACCGCTTTCTGGGATCAAGTTCAAAAGTCGTGCACCACGTACGTTAAAACATCTTCTCCCATGTCAGATGCGGAGGAAATGTCTGCCGCGAAGCTCATATCAGAGTGTCTTGGCGAGATTGTGCATATGGCACAGTCTAAAACAACTTTCGTGGAGGGAAAATCATTTATTCTGCTCTGTGAGACCTGGATGAGTTTTGCAAAACGAGTACGTCCTGCTCTTTTGAAAGTTCAATGTTATGTCTTGACTTACTGAATAGTCCAACGATTTACGCATCCTTGACCGCATAACAGACCTAATGAGTCCGGGATCTTCAGCTAGGTCATCGACCTCGGTCGATGACCTGGCTGATAATATCAATCAACTCAAGATCTCCACTTCTTTGCTTAAGGACAAAGAAACCGCTGTCCTGGAATGCGCAAGAGGATGCGCAGTGTTAACCAAAATCACTGCATACTTGGATAACTCTAGTTGGTACTCATCCTCGTATCTCTACAATACCTGACAATTCTGTTTCCAGACGAAATAGATGACCTCTACGAACGAGTTCACGATACGATAAGGATTTTTCCTAGATTCGGTGATCTTTTATGTTTAGTGACCGAGTATAATGATGAGCTGCGCCGTGCGCAAGGTAAGCTCCAACGGTCTGTAGAGAGACTGAGACGAGCTTGCGTCAAGATTTTGGAAGGGGAGAGGAAAGACGGAGGTGAGGCATTAATTCCGCTACTCTTGGCGATATGTACAGCCCTGGCGGGCGCGTTCAAGCAGGTAGGCTTCAACTTAACACGTGCGCCGCGAGGAATTGACGGCCGTGTTGCAGAATCCAAGCAAGGACACCCTGACTGCATCTCTCGATTCGTTGTTTTTCCTCGCGCGCGTACACCTTAAATGCAACGATCCGGTCACTTATGCGCCCACTCTCGATCTCCTCAATCGTGCTGTTGTTCTTTTGGACACCATTCCAGACGATATGAGCGCTATATCAGTCTCCACACGTGCCAACTACATCCGGTGCATCTCTGGAGCTTATCACAACCTTGCGGGTTCCCTGTACCAGAATTCCAAGTACGGGGGCGCAGTACGTTTTCTGAAAGAAGCATGTGTGCTTGGTGCACGCGCAATCCACGTCCGAGCGGGTGCGATTCCGGATGACGGTTGTGGTGGTGAGCAGGAGGTAGGGTGGAAACAACTCGAGGAACAGTTGTTTAGGAGATGGGAACTACTTGCGGTATGTTATTCCAAGATTGGCGATCGGAAAGTAAGCCTTTGCTTCAGTTATCGGCCTGGAATAAAATGATAATATCCGTGCCGTTAGCTCGCGCGTGATGCATTCCTGGAGAGTTTAACGACCTTTCCTTATACCTCATCCGGTCTGGAGAGCCTAGCTAGGTCAGCAACATGCATCAATGTTTTCAACGCCAACGAAAGCACGAAGCAGCTCGGAGCGATAATTGATAGGCTTACATATGCAGCTGTATGCGAACTCTTTCTCCCTTCGTGTGAAGTCAGCCTCTTCACGATACTGAAACCGGGGGCGATCAGTGACGATGTCATAGGTCTGCTTCTCGAGCGTCAGGTCATGGCTCTCGAACCTTGCCTTTGGAAGGACGGTGTGCAAGCCGTCGTATACGGGGTGCTACGAGATACCCTCTCGGTATATCAGTCCGCCACATTTCCTTTCCGAAGGCTTAGAGTAATCTTGAAATGCATGGAGTTCCTGTGGAAGGATGGGAGTGCCAAATGTGGAAGGGAATTTTGGACTGTGGAACATTTGGGTGACGAAGTTGTACACCTGCTAGCTGTCGAGGTAACCTTTTTAACTTTATCCCCTCAATATTTTAATTCCTTCGTCTCAGGACCTCGGGTTTGACACTCTTTTTGCACCATTCCGCGGACAGTACACTGTGGCAGTTCATCTTTGGCTTAGCCTCTTCGCGTATCGCAGCGCAGGGTTATCGATGACTTTGACTGTGTCATATCATGTAGAGGAGGCATGCAAAGTCCTGCGCGGGTTCATTTCAACCTCTGCACATGAAGCGAGTCCCACCGCGAAACGATCATCTGCACAGGCAAAGAAGTTACCTAAAACGGCTGCGCCTGTGAAGAAGCCGGTGAGAGCTGTGAGCGTACGAGTTAGCAAGACCAGATCGCAGAATCCAGTTACACCTCGTTCCCGGAAAGGTCTGTCTCTGAAGAAGCTTGCAGGCCGTATTCACTGAAAGGGATTCACGAACAGTTCTCGAGAACGTGTCAAATGTCATTCAAAGTACACCGCCGAAGCTCGCGTCCACGAACGATGTTCACAAAGCAGTGGTTCCGTTCGACCTTGAGTTAGTTGCTGGTCAACTCCGTAAGATCTACCAAATTCTTTTTCAAAGAAGATAGCTGATTCATGAAGCAGAAATGAACGTGCATCTGCTTGGATTATTGGGTCTGGTCCTATTGAAGGTCAAGCTCTTGGAGGCTCTGAAGCGTCTCTGCGAGCGTCAAGTTCTCGTGTCCGCTGATCGTCAGTGTTGAGTATTTCCTGGGGGTTGTCAATCTCACTCTTTTAAACAGTATACCCCTTAATCTGTATCGATCTCGCATCCGAATATGTCAAGTTGGGCAAGACGAAGCGGGCCAATTCCATCTTTGCACGGAGCTCGGCAGCACTAAAATCGAGTGATGCTTCTGATGAAATACGTATTAGCTGTTTATTGAAGTATGCAGAGATTTTGGCCCTTGGGAACAATATCCTGGCAAGGTGGGGTTGTTTCTCGCAACGGGCCTTTCAATGCGTCTCATCATCCGTGTTTTTAGTGCCTCCTCTTATTGTGAAGCCATGGGGTTATTGGAAGCTTCTCCGCCGGAGGATAAAAGTCTACCAATAGCAGAGCGGATAAAGCTGCGTGCTGGGCGTCTCGAGCAGGCAGCGATGGCATGTAGAGTCTCCGCAGTGATTCAGCATTCTAAGGTCTGTCGCAGTCACTTAGCATCAAAACTCTTGTCTGATGCTGATTATATACCTGCAGAATGACATAGTCGGTGCTTTAGGATGCATGTTGCAGTCATTGCGACTGTGGAATCGTGCCGTGGACACGATGTCTAGACTCAGCCCCCCTTCTGCCAAGTCTACCAAAGCTACTGCTGACGTGAACCCATTCGAGTCCACCCCCCAAGAATTATCATCTGCGAGCGACACTCGGTCCACCGACCGCCCGACGTCATTATCCCAGAAACGTCTAATGGACGGGATGGAGTGGCGAATAGTTGAAGGACTACTTTCAACACTGCTAACGCTCACTCAAGCCTACTTCACTCGTGGTTCTTCCCGCGAGGCCGAGTACTTTGCTCAGCAAGCCCTGAACCTTGCCGAGTCCGTCAATGCCCCGACTATGGCTGCTCGTGCGTTGATGCGCAAAGGTGAGATCCAGTTGTACCAGAGGCAGCTGGATGCAGGGCGAGATAGTTTATCCAAGGCCACGGAGTTACTACATGACCTTCCAGGCGTCGATGCAGCTGATATGAGAAGGCTGCAGGGAGATTGGAGTCGCTTGAATGAGCAAGACCAGGACGCGAGGGGCCTCTATGAAGAGGCGTCCGCGATGCTTGTGGAACTAGAGACAATGCTGGCGGCCTTTGATGGCAGGTGGGAGCCAAGACTACCACTCAATGCGCTTACCCTAAATCAAATTTTAGTCGCAGGAAGTCTAGCATGACAGCTTCACCGCAAGCTACCTTAGTCTCTGCAGGTCAGGGGGCAATAGTCCCTACCTTGTTATCCGACATCCTTCGCCGTCATAGTAAGGAGAATCACTTTGAACCATCTACCTACTGACCGGTCCCTGCAGTCTGGTTATTACGCGATGATGGAAATACTACGATCAATACTTTGATAGAACAACTTAAGGCTTTGCCTGCGTCCCAAGACACAAAAGTGAGACCAACTTATATGCGTTGATTGTGGCTCATCTATCATAGGGGGAAGAGCGTGCACTGATGGGGAAACTTACCTTGCATAGCGTCTATGAACAATTCCGTTTGGATATGTTCTTGAGTTCCTTAGCTGAATCCAGTATGTGTGCATCGTTCATATCCACTTAGAACCACTCACGATTTGTTATACAGCCATCGCGCTGCCGATGGGGATGACCAGCGACAGAGTCGTATCACCTACACCTTCGACACAAGATATATTGAGCGATCTAGACCATGCTGAAGAACACTTTTGGGCTGACCTCGCACTCACTGCGGATCGTGGAAGTGTCCATCACGTCCGCGAAGCTGCGATACATCTTGCACTCATCAAAGCACTTCAGACGTCCCTCGGAAATGAGGGCAAGGATGGACCCATTGTAGCCGTTCGCCTTCTTGGTGAGATATATGCGTTACCTGAGAAGTTCTGCCATTAATCTCGGATAGACGCGTCATCCGCAATTACTCTCCGACGTGAAATGCTAGAAACTATTCAGCATAAATTCCACAGCGTGCAGGTCGATGACCTTCAATGGCCCCTTATATCGCCCACCGGTTCCCTACTTCCCCGAAAGAGACCATCCAATGCTTTGCGAGCAATATCATCGAGCCCTGAGGAAGCATCTGATCCTGAAGATGATTCGAACACGGATTTGAAAGCGTACTGGTACTCTATCGTCAAGGAGCATACAGAGCAAGCTTTGGACGCTTCCACACTATCGAATTTGGCCATGCCACACTTCCCATCTCATTGGACAGTTGTTCATATCAGCCTCACGCCTGACAAGAATACCCTGTTCATCTCTCGGCAGAACGCGTTGTCTGAGCCACTGATGTTCTGTGTACCTCTGAAGGGGCGACGCGAATCAGATGAGGATCAACACCTTACATTCGATGATGCGGTGAGGGAGCTCGCTGAGATCATTCACTTAAGCGACCAAGGGACACGGAACGCTGTCAACGTAAGAAGTGACGATCCGCAAGCAAGGACGGCTTGGTGGGCAGAGCGTAACACCCTGGATAAAAGGATGCGAGAGTTGCTAGGTAATATCGAATTTTGTTGGTTGGGTGCATTCAAGGTTCATTCTCCTTGCTTGAAATGAAGTATTCAGCTGACCGACTTTCGTAGACTATCCTCAGTCCCGCATCATCT
>Ga0153978_1000510_pt1 | contig 10421 bp, 10 predicted proteins | sample TSGA062MetaG_FD_104749 | JGI IMG/M metagenome (GOLD analysis project Ga0153978, IMG submission 104749) | Attine ant fungus gardens microbial communities from Georgia, USA - TSGA062 MetaG | ecosystem: Host-associated > Fungi > Mycelium > Unclassified | place: USA: Georgia, Yuchi Wildlife...
CAATCCCTAGTACTTTTCACTGGGACGATCCCGGTATCACTGTAGAGTTATATTCATTCTGCTTGATAGATTTCGGCAGCGGTAAGCATTCACGTTCTGCTCAATATCGATTACCGAGTTACACATGACGTCTTGCAGCGCATTGGGTCAACAAACAACCTGCGACGGGGACCACCGGTGCATATGCCTTGCTCGCTCCAGAAGTCATCCTTGTCGCTGACTATGGAGTGAAGATTGACATATGGGCGCTGGGCTGCATGGTATGTTTGAGTCCTGATGTTCTTGTTCACAGTAGTTCTTTATAGTACACGTAGACTTTCGAACTTCTCACGGGGCATTCGTTGTTTCATCCCGAAACCGAAGACGATCGTTTGGCCAAGATGATGGAGCTGACGGGCGAAAAATTCTCCGACAAGATGCTTGCGAAGTGCCGGAAGCGTGACGAGTACTTTGACGAAACTGGTTGGTCTTCTTCGCGATGATTCTCTGTTCTATTCAACATTGTTTTCTCATTCAGGAAATTTACTACGTATCGGCCAACTATGCCCAATGACTCTCGAACGCGTGATGATGAATCATGGTTTGCCCGAAGCGCACGCGGTTCCTGCTGCGTCTTTCATCCGTGCGTGTTTGCACTTAGATCCAGACGAGCGGCCTTCTGCTAGGGATTTGATCCCTCATAAATGGGTTTACAGTGGCTATATTTGCTGTTAGTCTTAAGTCTGTCTGCGGCGTAACAAGAAGTGGGTTAGTAATCTTGTGTACTGACTTGCAGCTGTAGTCTAGATCGCCTTGTAGTGTTGAATGATCACGTTAGCATTAGTTGACATGCAACTTTGTAGAAAGTGTTTTTACGGTTCTGTAACTTTTGTCGTCTGTTTGAACAAACTCAAGACCAAATGAAACCAGACCGTCGGGTCCGCCTTAGAATTTGGATGGCATGATATTCTCTACTCCCTCAGTTTAGTATCTGTCTATAGCGTTCGAGGCCTTCATTAATGGTCTGCATAACCTCCAACTCAAACAGGTGGCCATTGGTAGCACTAAGCGCAATAATTCAGCACTCAGTTGTATTGTCTATAGCGTTCGAGGATCTGCTAAGAACGTTCGAATCGCTATGTACTAGTACCTTGTGATGGATTTCCTTCAAGTCATCCCGCGACACCACTGGCAGGACTCGCCCTCGCACATGGAGTAAGAAGGGGGGTAGTAAACCCAATGCCACTGCTACTATACATGTATATATCATATATCGAGTACTTGTGATGATTCCAAATATAAAGTACAATCTGTTGCGTTGGTTGGTTCAATGACATGTGAATGTCAAAAGCGGAATAGATGGTGAAATGTTAATGCTGCGCTTTGCGTGATTTGCGGAAGCTAGATATCAAGGCGGAATAGACAGTAGAGTAACGTAGGAGCGTTGCAGACCGGACACGCAGACCTGGCCATAACAATGTCGATTATGCACCTTAAAAAGGGACGTGTCAACACGGGAAAAAGTCAAATGGAATAACAAACCTGTTGCAAAAGACATGACCACACATCGTCGCAGTCAGATCATCGCAAGGGTCTCGAAGACAGACCCTACAGTGAAGGCGGGAAAGACTGTTAGTGGGAGCAGAGTCGGCGAGGGATACCTCCGCAAGAATAGGATCTTCTTGAGGTGGCATGGAGTCTGAAGAAGTAGCAACTGATGGCAAACGTATATAACTGGAGGCTGTAGAGGAAGGTCGGGATGGAGCGCTTGTTGCAACCAGGTAAGCACGGTTCTCTCGGAGGTATTCTGGAATGGATTCTGCGGATACGAAGACAATGGAATGCTCTGAAAGCGGGCTTGATAGAGTTGATGGATGTCCGATTTCTGAGAAGTAGTCAGCGGAACCTTCAGAGGTGGATGGTGATAGCGGAGGACGGCCTGACTCCTGAACGATACTAGTGGGCCTCAAGCTACCTTGCTCGGATGGTGTTGGAGATGGGATAAGGTCGCGTGTGGAAAGATCGTCTAATTCAGTTGACTCGAGCTCAGCAGCACAAACCTGAGGAGGAATAATACACTGCGGGGAGTGGTGTTGCACGGGCTTGGTCTCCACCAGAGAAAATGTATCATTTGCAGTGGATTCTTCTGGTAACGAAGATGCGATATCATGTTCCAATCCAGGAACACAACAGCCAACCAAGTCAATTATCGGCTGGTGCTTCGTATGCGCGTCGGGAATGATCTGTTGATCGTCACAGGCCTCCGTAGGGGGCTAGAAAAATCATCTCAGAAGCTGTCATTCAAATTCAGAACCAAACGAACCACACTGTGACTTTCAGCCTTTGAGTCGATCAAAGTGTCATGGTCACTGAAACACGTGCGTCCATTTTCCGTTGGGCTTGACGTGACAGGGCTAGCATCAACAGATACAGCGTCTGTGGCATGCTGTGCAGAGGAAGGGGGATGATGCATCAGTGTCGTTCTCACAAGAGTTTATATCGTAAACCTTACGTGCTCTAGCATATCCGTCTCACATAGAACGGAACTACATTCCAGACGCACTGAATTCAAGACAATACCTTCCTCCTTCAACTCGATTTCAATGATCTGACATGTCGAAGAATCAAGACCGTCACTTTCATTTTCTGGGGGTGAGGCTGGGCGGGAAGAAGTCAAGCCAGAAGATGGCTCTCCATCCACTACGCATTCCATGTCTAGCAAGGTTTGTCCATGCTGCGAGGCCATTGCGTCCTCTGCGAAGTCGCGAGATTCATCAACCAGTGAATCCACGGGTTCTTCGAATTGGGATTTAATCGATGAGTCCTCGATCACCCTGGGTTCAATGACCCCCGGGGAATCCACAGAAAATGCAGTTGTGAGCGGCTCGCCGCTCGCAATGGATTTCTCATCCCCGGCCAACACTGTCACCGTGCTAGCGCGCTTGCAGATACCACAGCTGCAAGGTCGACCCGCTCTCTCACAGATCTGGCATGCACATAATTCGGTATGCTCCCGTAACTCGTGAACCTTCAGGGATAAGATCGTCGCGAAATATCCCCCGCAGGCTTTACATGCGAGATTTTCCACAGGCTCAGTGACTGTAACCTGCACCTTTGGCGACTGCGTGATCGAGACATCGCTGTGATCATCATAAGTCTCCTCACTGCGATCATCATTATTCTCGCTGTGATCGTCATAACTCGCCTCACTTTCGTCGTCGTAATTCTCCTCGCTGTCGTCATCGTAATTCTCGCTGCTATAGTCATAATGCTCCTCGCTGTTGCTGTCACAGTCCTCCTCGCTGTCGTCACCGTCAGGAGGCGCTGGGATGAACTTCTGCGTGGGTGAGGCATCGAGGACTTTGCTTATTCGAGGCTGCTCAACTGTGGCTTGCGCGTGCAGGGAAGGCACCGGGCTGCGAGGCTGATAAGAAGATGAATGAACAACGCTGGGACGTCTATGCTTTGCATTTTCATGCTGTGTGCGGGCTTCTGCAGATGAAAACTCTTTGTCGCAATGACTGCATTCATATCCAGAATGCACGGCATCATCGTGCTGATCCAGGGCGCTCTTGGAGGAAAAATCTCGGTCACAAAGGCTGCAATGGAAACCGTGCTTTGCCCTCTCGTGCTGGTCCCGTCCTGCTGGAGTGCTGAACGTATGGTCGCAGTAAGTGCATTCGTAGTCTGGATGCTTGGACTCCTCGTGTTTATCTCTTCCCTGTGAAGTCTTGAAAGTACGGTCGCAGTAACTGCATTCGTAGTAGGGGTGCTTCGAAGCCTCATGTTGATCCCTTCCTTTTGGAGTCGTGAAAGTACGGTCGCAATAACTGCATTCGTACCCTGGATGCTTCGATTCCTCGTGTTGATCTCTCCCTTGTGAGGTCTTGAAGGTACGGTCGCAGTGACTGCATTTGTAGGGGTGCTTCGAGTTGGTGTGCTAGACGAACAGCTAAGAGAAACGGCAAGGAGAAGTGCATGAAGCGAACCATAAGGAGGGCCTGTTTGTCGATGAAAGAACGACCACAAGGGGTGCACACAGGCATGATGGCAACAATGATAGATTAGGGGGGTGGACACTGTAACGCCACCACGAAGCCTGACTGGGTGAGGCTGCTGTGCTCAAGGACGAGCACAGGACGATTATAAAAGATGGCTCTGGAGTTGCTGCAGCTAGAATGCCAGCTACAGTGCCACCTGTACTGTGGTCGTTGGATCACAATTACAATGATATTGGTTGTTATTGTCAAGTATTTAACACGGGAATTACATAATCAGTACCCCTAACAGCACGGCACAGAACGTTTCAGTTATCACAGGCGGTATCAATGCGGAACAAGCAGTAAAGCAAAACCGCATTCCTACAGACTGGACATCGCGAATCCCGGATCACCGCATCTGTGATGCACCTACAATTTCCCGTTAATCCAAGCACAAGACATCATGATAAGTCTACTCACGCATTGCAGAACAGATGTCCACACGTCGTCGTCGTCAGATCTTCGCAGGTCTCTCGTCGACAAATCCTACAATGATACGGAGAGAGAGAACTTGTACCAGAAGCTGAACGAATAGAACCGTTTCTACCCGTGGCGCGCCCCGTTCTCAGCGGTGCAAAACGAGGAAGTCTGCTGGCAGCTACACCTATCAATCAGCCGAGGATTCGCAGGTAAATAATGTCTCTTACCTGATCTCTTCGGCACACCATATTTTCGCCTATTGTGCATCACAGGGGGATCGAAGGAGGAATCGCTCGAGTCGGACGAACGGTGATCCCACATCGGCTCCGACATGATGCTGTCATCGAATCGTACTTCGCGGCGTCGATCGCGAGATGATGATGCGGTAAATCCGATTGATGATAAACTAGGGGATACCAGGCCCGGGCTATGAGCATGATTCGCAGTTGAAGATGACTGTACTGGGTGAGTGACGGCGAGATATTCACGAGCTTCCCGTAGGTAATCGGGAGTCGCATTCGCAGATATATTGATGCCTGCAGACTCAGGTGAAATATCACTTGGTGATGCTGAAAAACTAGACGGAATTAAGATATGGAAGCGATTTGAATACTGGACTCAGATCATACCTGACTGTATGAGAAGTACCATTAGTTACAGGTACCTGCAAGCGAAGCATCGGCACAGCAGGGTCTGCTGGCCGTTGATTTGGTAAATTCTCCGATTTCGACGATGTCTTTGACGCTGCCTCGCCACTTAAAGTTGACCAGCCAGAGCTGGACACTGGTGACGTATCGTGTTCGGGGAGCTTTATCACGGGAGAGGTTGTTTCGGGTGATTTTGCAGAGACAACAGACTCTTGGTCGCTGTGACTAGCACCATTCACCCGCTTAGGCGGAGTAAAAAATGCTGCGGTTTCCGGGCGCGGGCTGAAGGGGCTGAAGTTTCTGCTTGATGCCAACGGTGTACCGACTGTTGGTATATTAGAAAGCGGCGAGTGCTCAAATTCAGGCGAATCAAAATGATGCACGGCATATGTAGTCTCCGGATATGCGTCCTTCACGGGAGAAATTGGTGGGGGAGAAAGCGTCCTGGATGAAGACCGCGACCCGATGCTCGATTGCGTCGGCACCCGCTGGGACAGAGGACTGGAGTATCCACTAGTACTCGGGGGCAAGGGGACGAACGAGGCATATGTGAAGTCAGAATTGCCAGAAAAGCCCCATGTTGGGTCGACTCGATCAGGGACAAGGGAATCAGCCATGTGCTGCTCAGAATGAGCGACCCCTTCTCTACTATTATCCAAATGATTGATATCGAGATCTTGTGTCGTAGTGCTGCTGCAATGTGGCCTATGTACCACATATAAATGCTATTGTCAAGTCAGAAAATTGCATGATGAACGAGAACAAAGAACCAACATGTTGATAAGCGTCCGCGTCTGCGAATCTCAGCTGACAGTCCATGCACTTTGGGTGGGCTACAAAGTGTCGAATATGATTCTGTAGCGCCTCGGCGGACTCGAACAGCCAATGGCATAGATGGCAATAAGTCTCTGGGTGTTCAATCGCGCCGTGCTGCAGGACGACGTAAGACATAATGTTCACGACAACAGTACCCACGCACCGTAGTGAATTCAGCTTGATCACTGAAGCCGATCTGACATGGGTCGCACACAGGATGGTTACGTGATGTTAAATAGTGCATAGAAAGCTCCTCGGGGTCAAACAATGCACCGTCACACAATTGACAGGACACCTGGGGATGAATTGCTTCTGTATGCTGGATGCGATATGAATGATCAAAGATAAATCATGAAAGAGACAACATTACATTATAATACTCGGCTGCATCCTGGAAGCTTACATTACACCTCGCGCAGGAAGGATGGACGTCATCCGATGAGTCCCTGTAATGCTGATGTAGGTCTTCTTCCTCGGCGTACCTAGTTTGGCATATTTCACAACGATAAGGAGTGACATGGTCCACAAGATGCTCGTTCAAAAGGTCTCCGTTTGCGAAGATACCCTCATGACAAACAGGGCATGAATGAACCGAGCCGATGTGCTCCTGAAGGATTTCCTCCCTCTGACACGTAAATTCACACATTCCACAGGTAAAGGAGTGTATCGTAGCTCTGTGATCATCCAGCGACTGGGAGAACTTGAAGGCCATGTCACAGAAAGGACAGAAATGAGAAGCTGGCGGAGAAACAGGCCGGGGCGGCTCTGGGTGTGAAGTTCGGCGATGCTAAGGGTTTGATTGAGGAACGAAAACGAATGACGATCATGAACAACATACCATTGTATAAGCTGCACCGTCCTCAAACCCAAGATTACACTCAGTACATGTTGGGTGCACGGCAGTAACATGATTATCAAGAACCTGTTGAGATGGGCACGTGAGCCGACAAATGGAACAAACAGGCCCAACGGGGTGGGTAGTAATCTTGTGGGCAGTAAGTTTTTTCAGCTTTGTGAAGATCTGGTCGCATGAAGGGCATGGATATACTTTCTTGTGGACGGTTAAGTGAGAAGAGAGTTTGACTACGGAAGAAAACGATTGTTTGCAAATGGAACATAGTTGCACTTTTGGTGAGGCATGCGACTGAGAGGACGACGCATGAGGGGACGTGATTGTCTCCCCGCTGGCATCGCTGCTGGAGCCAGAGTGTTCCCGCCTTCGGTGAGCAAGCAGATCTTCTGATTTTGTAAATTTCTGACTGCAGTATGAGCAAGAGAAAGAAGGATGGCTAGTTGATCGGTGCTCGTCAAGAGCACTAGATGAGGAGAAGATTTGATGACAAGATGTGCATGGGTATTTGGGCATATGGGCTACGCTCATGTGGCGCTGGAGCGCCTCGGAACTATCGCACTTCGTGTCACAGGAGCCGCAGGGGAACGTGACTGGGGTTATAGGTACATGTCTCTGACTGTGCGTACTGAGCTCGGTGCGCGTCATGAACTTCTGAGAACATTTCGGCGCTGTGCACGGGAAATGGTACTTGGTCGCCAGATGTTGAATAAGTGCAGCGTTATTCTTGAAACTCCTCTGGCATATTACACACTTTTCTCCTGTTACATGCTTCTGTGTGATGTGCTTACGGGTGAAGACACTCAATACGGAAAATGAACTCTCTGGAGAGAACGGATACCCACCGTTTTTAGCGCTACTTCAGATAGATTCGCCTGCATGCCAGGCGGGCATAATGGACATGGTGGCATAATGAGGGTAACTGTGCGGATGGAAATTGTGGAGTATCCAGTTGTCCGCCGCGTCTTATGTATACAATGTTTGCATGGACACGACGCTGGTGCATGTGAGCAGCGAAGATGGGAGTTCTGGCAACGTGGCCTGGCGCTTTAGCTGCACGTTTTTACCCAATGTGTGACTTTCAAGTCTGGAGCCACAGCCTTCTTGATTCTCCTCGTTTCTGATCATGAAGCCTCGGTCCAAATCTCTAACGCCTCTAGAACGTCATCCGGCGTGTGCGAGGAACACCTACCAGTGAAATCAGCCTCAAAGAAGAGCAAGGCTGCGGTTGACATGCGGAAGCAACGTGCTAGGTGCAGACTTCATTCTGAACGGCCGCTCTACACCTGTTTACTTGCGATTTGCCTCTCAAAACCCCTTTACCAGCCCTTCTGCACCCTTGATGTTGAAGGAAGGCTGTCTTCACCGCGAGATTTCATCGACGCTCAATCATTGGCCGCTCGACTTGGAATGTCTAAGGTATTCTGGCACTTGTGATTCTCCCGTGTAATTGCACGAAATTCGATTATCAGGGTCTTTCGTTCTTCAACTCAATCTCTTTACAACAGCCCGCTGTTAACTCCTCCTACATATCCGTATGAAGCGGTGCAGCCAGGAAGACCAAGATTGTAAGGGTTGTTTGAAGGCTCACACTTGGAGTTATCTCCTGCATAACTGAAACAAAGATTGCTGGGGCCACTCGTAAGTGCCCAGTCCTGGAAAAGATGTTGAGTACGGCACGTGTAGCTGTAAGAAAGTCCACTTACAGCTGACGCGCTGTACGAGCACTCTGTGTATGTTCCAGGATTCTCGACAGAGGGGTAAAAACACGAGATGGTATCTCCTGAGCATGTCCAGTAGTTGAGGCATGCATCTCCTTGTTCTATGCTAATTCGATCGTAATCGCAATTGGGGCAAGCCTCACAGGTGGCCCCAACTCCCGTGGTGAACACGAAGAGGCCGTAAATGATCGAGGCCACGGCGAGTACGAAACGAGTCATGGTTTAGACAGGGTCACTAACATGTCAACTCAGATCTAGAAGCAAGACACATTGCACAACTAGGAAAACGTACAGTGTGGCTTTTGCAACTGCTGGGTCTTCAAATAATGAGGGCGGACGATCGATTCAATATTATATACAGTAAGTTGCTTCAGGTACAATTGGGTACTTATTAATTGACGGGATCTCATGAATGTGCGTTCCGCATGCCATATGATACGCCTCCTACATTATTGGTTTGATTGAAAGTCCTTTCTACTCACAGTAACTCATATCCATGGTCAAGTTATCGTATTGCTTCTCATACAAATACTAGCGATCAGTTGCCACGCAGTCAGGAGGATGGGATCTTTCTCCTTTGTAAACTGCCAGTTCACGAATACTTCAGAACGGACGGTTCGTGATCAAGGACAGATGGGCTGTGTCGACTTGTTTTTCATTTTTGCTCACTTTGTACTGTGTATATTACAGTGGTCGGGCGATGCTTGTTAGCACTAGCCCTCGGTGATGAGAATGAATTGTTTACTTCTGTGGGAGATTCATAAGATGAGTATTTCAGACTTGCGAGAAAAAGATGTGAGTATTTCTGTAGTAAAATCTGTACCACATTCAACCATTGGTGCGACTCAAAGCTTGTGTGCGAGCTTCGACCTCAAGGCTCAGATTATCATGACTAATCCCTCAGCTCAGCATATCCAATTGTCGAGACAGGACTCGGTATTGCGATTCGCGTGCTGATTGCAGCTTGGAGGATATAAATGATCAAGACAATGGCCAACGCAAGGCGCATCATGTTCCGAACAGGGTATCGAATTGACGGCCGCCGTTTCTGCCGTCCTCTGGCGAAGGAAATTCAACCTATGCACCGTTCCTTAAACACCAAGTCACCTTAGACATGTGGTAGTACCTCATAAATAAACTTCAAGTGCTCAAGTTGAGGATGCCTGTGATTCTCCTATATAACTAGATAAAACTCGATAGAATCCTTCGTTCTCCAACTCATTCCAAGTTTACAACAGTCCGCTGTTATATTCACCCACATAGCCATATGAAGCAGTGCAGCCAGATAATCCGAGATTGTAAGGGTTATTTGAAGGCTCACAGTTGGAGTTATCTCCTGCCTCACTGAAACAAATATTGCTGGGGCCACTCGTAAGTGCCCAGTCCTGGAAAAGACGATGAGTACGGCATGTGTTGCTGTACTAAGAAAACACACTTACGGCTGACGCGCTGTACGAACACTCTGTGTATGTTCCAGGATTCTCGACAGAGGGGTAAAAACACGAGATGGTATCGCCTGAGCATGTCCAGTAGTTGAGGCATGCATCTCCTTGTTCTATACTAATTCGATCGTAATCACAATTGGGGCAAGCCTCACACTGGGCCCCAACTCCCGTGGTGACCGCGAGGATGCTGCAAATGACCGAGGCCAAGGCGAGGACAAAACGTGTCATGATATTTCGCTGACATGCCAACTCAGATCTAGAAGCAAGGCACATTGCATAACTAGGAAGACGTACAGTATCGTGGTTGCAACTGACAGTTCTTTGGTTACTGGGGACGATCGATTCGATCTTATATACCTTAGTAAGTTGCTTCAAGTACAACTAGGTAAGTGGTGGGATCCAATGGATGTGTTCCGTGTCATATGATATGCCACCTCCGACGTTATTGGTGATCAGCGGTCCCTTCCGCCCATGCACATGGTTACGGTCAAGCTATTGTATTC
>Ga0153978_1000511_pt1 | contig 10421 bp, 10 predicted proteins | sample TSGA062MetaG_FD_104749 | JGI IMG/M metagenome (GOLD analysis project Ga0153978, IMG submission 104749) | Attine ant fungus gardens microbial communities from Georgia, USA - TSGA062 MetaG | ecosystem: Host-associated > Fungi > Mycelium > Unclassified | place: USA: Georgia, Yuchi Wildlife...
GTTGTTGCATCTATGCGATGATAATTTGAACGACTCGGACAGGATTGCCTTACTGTCCCTATAGTGGTAATTGAAGAGCAATTTTACTCGCCATAATGAATTTCTGAGAGATCCGGCTAACCGGTCCTGACATCCTCGCAGTCTATGTCAGTCGAGCAACTAGGAGAGTCTCTGGTAAGTGGCCTGATCGACACGCGTGCTTAACTCACGGAGACCGTTCTATTAGTTACATTACTGTGTCTCATTACCCCTCCCCACATTTCCTCTACCGCTGCGGCATTCTACTATAGTGATTCAAAAGCTTCCTTCCACCCGCATTGATGCAAGTTGATGAGCCAAGCATTTTTCACTCGTGCATCATTCCCGTAGAGTTCGGGCGAAGCAAACATGCATTTGGTATGCTACAGACCACTGTGGGGGGAAGGCATATGTTCCGAAAAACGTGCTTACGCCACGGATCTCTTTGAGGTCCACACGAAGACAGTGTGACACGGACTACGGGGAGATCTACAGACAGCGTTGCTGCCACTATAGAGCGCAGCGCAAGCCAGTCTGTATCTCCCTCTTCCATAATGTATTAATCGCACGCTGTATGGGCATTGCCCCATCACGTCAGCGCCCTTGAATGAATGGATGTAGTCCAATCACTGATTGGCAACTGTCATTCTCTACATCCTCCGTTCTTTTCAGCAAGCCTTGGAGCTTTTCGGACTTCAAAATTAAATCTCTTGGGCCAAAGAATTGGCACTACAACTTATCTGATGACTTGACTGATAAGTAACTATCGTGATCTCTGACAGCACGTGATATGTTGCCAGTCGGAAGAGAAGATACTACACTGAAACTTTTCATTAGTGTATAATTGTACCACACTTTGAAGTATCGGATTGACCGTCATCGATCCTGTCTGAATCAGATACATATTCTACATATTTATTGCAGCTATAAGACTCAAAAAATGCGGAAGACATGTTGGCATTTAACCTACGGTCTTGCGCCTTCTTGTGCACCCCTTTGACAGATTCAGATCGTGCAAATGGGGCTGTGAAAGACTGGGCCTTAAGGAATCAGCGGATGATAATGATAACATGTATCAATCACAACCATGCTATTGTACGTGTGACTAGAGTATGCAGGTCTGTGATCCTGCCATGCCTTTACTTGATCTCCAAACACTTCACCTCTGCGTTGCAATGAGACACTTCCTTCCTCATATATAAGATTCACTCACCGAAGATCAGAGTGGAGTTGGGAGGAATTCCTGCTATTTTTTGCGAGCCGTAACCCATTGCTGGTGGCACAACGATCTCACGTTCCCCACCAATTTGCATACCAACGACTCCAACATCCCAACCTGATACAATATTAGCGATGAAGGTAACTTGATGAACTAGAGCCACAAACCTTTAATCACATCGCCAGCCCCAAGTTTGAAAGTGAACTGCAGCATGGTGAATATTTGGGTGATAAGCGTGAAAAAATCTGCCTACAGGTTTACCCTTGGTATTCTGATCGAAGATCTGCTTGTTTTGCAATTTTCCGACGTAACGCATGGAAATTTTGGCTCCGTTCTTGGCGGCCTTGCCATCACCGGTTTTCACGTCTCGGATCTTGACCCCACCAGCAAGCTCTTTGTAAGCACCACCCTTCTTCTCTTCAGTAGCTTTCTTTTTTTTCTCTTTCTTGTCTTCCTTCTTGTCGGTCTTCTCCTTCTCTCCTTTGGGCTCAGATACCTTTTCCTCGACGGCAACAGGGACTGCCTTGCCATCTTCACCCTTTTGCTTCTTTGCCTTCTTCTTGGCAGACTTGGAGAGCTTTTCGGCAGGCTGCTCATCAGTTTCCATGGCTTCGTCACGAGTTCGTTTCAAAGGTTTGGACTCTGGTTTTTTTGACTCCTCATCAGACAGCTCCTCGAAGCGCCTGACATAGTGAGATACATTACATGAAACAACCGACGAGAGGTGTACTTACTCAGCGTCGTCCTCAATATCTTTCAGTTCTTCAAGAGGAATTTCAACATCCGAACTGACGTCCTCCAGATTGTAGGCTTCCTCGTCGCTCATGTCGGACTCCATGTCAGAACCGTAAGGTGGTTGGTCGACATTCTGGTCTATATCGTTACGCGTTACATGCTGTAATAGAACACAATGCCACTGGATGCTTACCAATGTAGTTCCCATAGAGATAGACGGTGCTAGATGTGTTCGCATGAATGAGATATATAATAATTGGCTTTAGTGCTGCTTACTTTTTTCCAACGAGCTCAAAGGTATACTCTTCATCACCCTCGAGAATGATGTCACATGCCGACTGCTCAATCTATAGAAGAGCGACACATTAGTCGCCTGCTTGAATAAGGAGAGACACGTCAAAGACGGTGTCACTGACCTTGCCAGGAGTCAGCGAGCAAAGAACGGTGGTCAACTCTGCTTCTTGAGGCTCGTTGTCATCTTCGTCATCTTCATCCTCGTCGTCATCATTGTTTGCAGGATTGTGGTAAGTGAACTTGATGGTCGTTCTACCAGACTCGTCAGATAGTTGCTCCCCGAGAGCAGCATTCTTGATCTGTAAATCTGCCTGAGGGACGATTGTCTCCTTCTGGCCTGGCGTCAAGACGATACTCCTAAGAAACTCATGAGCTATGAGAAGAGTCGAATATATCAAAGACTTGCCAAACAGCAAGGGCGGTCATTTTGTGGTCGTTCTTAACAAGGAGACCAAAAAATTTGGCGAAGACGCGCTTAGACGCGTGCTTTCCGAATTGGTAAGTATGGAGGATAAATTCAGACTCCGCAAGTCTCAAGCTTACAACTGCGGCACATCGAATGGTAGGTCGAATGCAGATGCTGGTGACCAATGCTGCTCATCGACCTCCTCCTTGAAATGTAGTCAAACACACTCAGGCCCTATCTTTCAGCTGTCAAGTCGACCTTGACAGCGGCCCTTACGCTGGAGAATTTCTCATCACAAGTAATCATGGCTGATGCTATCTAAGAGTTCATGAGCTCACAATCACCTAGGTCGTTGAACGACACAACAAGCCGGAAGTGGAAGTCAGGTACCATCGTATGTATCGTGTCATCGTTGCGCATGCTGATGGCGATCGGCTGCAGAGGCTCTAAGGAGGTCCTCCTGAATCCACTTACAATATCACGCAACGAGAATGAACGTGTCTTGATCGAGCCATCCGTCAACTCGATACGCATGAGCATAAAGATTAAGCAGGCTGATGAAATTGAGCGTATCTTATGCCACAAGTTTACGCGATTCATGATGCAGAGAGCCGAGAGCTTTGTTGTGCTGCGCAGAAAACCCGTGTCCGTGAGTGGGTCCACAGAATGTGACGGCCATCACCCTCACATTATTGCACCAGGGATACGACATCTCGTTCCTTATTACGAATGTCCATTCGGAGACGATGTTGAAACACAAGGTCGTTGATTTCATCATACAGTGCGTGGCATTCGGACGTTCTTATATCGTTCACTCACTAGCAGCTTCTAGGTTTATGGAGGAAGTAGATAGGGAAATAAGCGAAATGAAACTAAGCCTCAATGCACGCGCGCGCACGGTGGCAGAGTCATACCTTACTGCTGTTCGTTTCTTGTTCCTTTTTTCTCTTAATCAGGCTAACAGATGTACATCATAGTTTAATTGTTAAACCACCCCCTCGTCCACCTCATTTCATTTTTCACTGCGCTGTACATCGTGCTCCTATAGGAAGGATGGAAAACTTGCCAACTAAAGTTGTAATTTCGGACAGTATTTTCCTAACATGGGTGAATCACCGATTATCCATTGTGGTTGCGTCGAGGCAACACTCGGGATGGCCATTTACGTAGTTCTTTGCAAGTTTTTCTAATGCTTCTCAACACAGCACTAGAACATGATGCTACGACTTCTTGTGACAGGCTTTACCAAAATTTACATGGTATCACACCCCTTCATATTTTTATTTATTTTTCGGGTCCTGACTTGTCAGTGAGGGATCATACAGCATAGTATCTACTCCACCGATGGCATGACAACACGTGTTTGCTGGCAGATGACTGTGCAATATGTCCAGTAGGAGTTAACCAAGGATCCGGAGCCTTGATCAGGCTGCCGTCGGCCCATTTGCGAGCGAATATCAACTTAAACTACTTAGTACGTCCGTGCGGTACATCGCCCGGTTTTTGCGAGACGGTCGAAGTGATCCGTGACGTCAATGCGTACTATTACTGTTTATGCGTGCCTCCAGAGAGGGTATTACGAATCGAGTAAGTACTCATTTGCATCAATTACAAATGCCCGACTGCCGATCATCCAGTATAAATGACTTGTGTTCTTCCTGTTTAGGAGCTCCTGTCATAGATTGTGATATTGACTGAATACCGTTCGACCAGTTGAGTGCGCTTCTCGCCCACTGAAGCATTGCCGCCCTTCTTCACCGATACTATCACCTTCCTGCCTGCGCTGAGTTGGTAAGAAGCCCAGTCGACCTTGAGCTGCCCGGGCCCAGTTCGATCACGAGGCTTTTCTGAGGTAATTTGGAACCACGGGCCCCCACCATAGTCCCATGTTACCCCCATAGTGACGACGAATCTTTCCTCAGTAGTTGGGCAATGATAGGTCAACGCTGCTACCCATGAGGAACCCATACTCGGGAATGGTCTTCTCACTTTCAGGACAATGTTGCCATCGCGCTTCTGCTGATTACACGACGGAGGGTTCTCCATGTCTATCATGGAGAAGCCGTGCTCATTCATCCCTATGCTTTGAATGAAGAGCACCGTTGTATTGGAAAAGAAAAGCATACTACTTGGCTGAGATAATGGGAATGAGATGTATATGTTTTTGTATTCGAATTTGCCGGCGGGGTCGACGATGTCCTCCAGAATATGATGATCTATCCTTTCATAACGTTCGGCATTTCGCATGGATTTCCGAAGACGGATGCCGACGAAAGCGCACTCTCTTTCGCTTGCAGGTCGCCGACAGCTCAGGAGAGCGATGTAGTTATCATCGGGTAGACGCTGTAAAGGAAGGCTTATGTCCAAGCCATCGTTGGTGGCAGAAAAGTCAAGCCTGGGGATGACATCCTGGCTAATGCGTTTTTGACTGTAACTTATCCATTGGTCGGAAGGCACATCCTCGACATTGCTCGACTTGGCAAAGTAGTCAGGACTTGGCGCAAGGGGCCAAGCTCCGGTGAATGTGCCACCTGCTGAAGGCTGGGTCCAAGCAAAAATGCTCTGAGCATGCGAAAGACGCATGATTTCCAATTGCAGTCTGAAGAATGCCTTTCTCTCACCCTCTCCATAGATAACAGGCATGTGGACATTAAATATCCCCATAAGGGAGTAGGCTCTATCTTCTGGTCGAGTTGTCTTCCTCCCTGCAGCCCACGACATCTTGGTTGCGACGCTGAAGGATGTTGTGTCGGCCGTAAGCTTGCCTGCTTGTAAATTGACTGCGCGTGTCAACACGTCGGTATGTATTCCGGTAATCGACGAGAGGAGGCTGGCCAAGCTGCTCTTACTCCCAATCTCTCTCCAGCGGACGTCGAAGAAGAAGAGGCTGGCGGGCGCGATGAGCTCTTGCAAAGTCCACCCTCTTGTAAACCACTCGCTTGTGGCAAATGGTACGGACTCGGCCACCGGGTCTTCGTTATCGGCCACATCGTCCAGATACGCATAGCACACCTGGGCGTTCTCATACCACATGTACATGGAGTTGATAGCTTCTGCTAGTGCTGCACTGCTGTTCTTGTCGATGCAGCAAGTGTCGATCCAGATATATTGATACCCGTCGCGGCGGGCCTGCTTACAGCATCCCTCGATCTTGGCATAGCCTTTCATGCGCATCGCATGTGGCTGATGGATGTCTGCGAACAGGACTTCTTCCTCTCGCCACCGATGCGAGAGGATTGCATATTCGGGAGGGTCGACGAATTCTTCCAACTTGTTGGTTGCGGTGTGCAAAAGATGCATGCTACAGAAGATCGAAGGGACTAAGGACCAAAAGGGACAGTCTGAGAGTACACGGTAGACCTACACGACCGATGCGTTGCTGATCAATACGGTACTGCCACTGTGGTACGGGTGCTGGTGCCCACTAATCGTTGATGGATTCACAGGCGAGCGCTTGATAACTAATGACTGGTAATTAGTAAGTACTAGTAGAAAACTTCGTGCTTCTTAATATTGAAAGTGAGGAAAGCTCTGTTATGCATTTTTCGGGAGGCTCCACATGATCTGAGGACGAATCTCGCGTTCACCATCAAACACGACGCTACCTTCTGACAAGGGATCCTTACGCACCCCCTAGGAACGCATGGTGTCTTCCTTTCACCTTCCGCTGTAAGTGAGGCGTTCCGTACATTGATCAATGTTCCGATATGATGAATGATACTGACTGAATACGGCGTTCTGCGGTCGCTCGGAGTCTGACTTCCGAGCATCTCGTGCTGTGCGTCATCACCTCAACGGATCTGTGAAGGTTATCCGCAATTTCTATTGCGATGCACATAATCGCAGTTCTGCATGCCAAGTACGTGTCACTGCTTCCAGCCTGGACCAATATAACCTGTAGTCAATTACAAGAGATGCTAGCACCAGGAGGCAAGAAATGAACAGAATCCTGTGTTGACCATGATGCGGTTACCGGTACACACAGCCACTGTCGATAATAACTGTCCACGAACAACGAGAGGTTTCGCAAGCGATGTGAAACACAGATCATAAGATGTACTTTGCTTGGAGGTGGGGCAATTTTTACGAAGGGGCTCCGCAGGATTATGAATGAACAGAGGAAAATAAGTATGCCTGTCATCGAACCATGTGTGACACATGCAAACGAATATAGCAGTCTATGTACGTTGCCCCAAAGTTAAGTTTGCAAAAACCACCTCACTTACGGTACCTGGTGCGGGCATGAGCATGAGCATAGCCCATGGCACACAGAGAGTAAAAAACTCACCAGAGTACACTCTTCCTGTTTCTCCTCATTTTACGCTGCAATTGCAACATACCATATAACAATGCTTCGGCAGTTGGTGGGCACCCTGGTACGTAGATATCCACAGGCACGATGCCTAATAAGAAAGTGTAAAACCGGTCGCCTTTGCACGCAGAGAAATACTTACGATCACAACCCCGAACAACAGCGTATGAGTAGTGGTAGTAGCCACCACCATTAGCGCAGGATCCCATGGAAATCACCCATCTTGGCTCAGGCATTTGGTCATAGACTTTACGAAGGGCGGGAGCCATTTTGTTTGTGAGAGTACCGGCGACAATCATGACGTCGGATTGACGTGGAGAGGCACGAAAAACAACACCGAGACGATCCTGGTCATAGCGAGCGGCAGCCATGTGCATCATCTCGACGGCGCAACAGGCAAGACCGAAGGTCATTGGCCATATTGAACCTTGGCGTGCCCAGTTGACAACTTTGTCCAGTGTCGATAGGACGTATTCTGTTTAGATACAGGTAAACCTACTTGGGAGAAATTGCGGGAGGTACACTTACCAGCCTTGTTCTGGGGCTGCTCCAGACTTAGCTGGTTTGAACCACGCTTTGCTAAGGCTGTAATCGGCTCGGGGGGACAGGTAGTCGAAGCGGGTATAGTATCAGGAGCTTGTGCAGACTTCGACATGTGTACGGAACGAGCAGCTGGAAGGAAAGGGGTAAGGAAGGTTCCCAAAAGAATTGATAGACCATACCATAGATTCCTACTGTGGGTCTAAGTGCTGCTGCCCTACAAGCGCTGGTGACTGCACAAGGGATTCATAAGTTATAAGGTATAAGGTTGCGCTATGATATACCTGGGACTCTGAGAAGACCAAGCGACATGGTGGTCAGAGGAGAAAAAGTCGAGCTCAATGTTGTCTCCGATGATGTGCGGAACGAACAGATTCGCTGTATTCTCACGGTCGGAACGCTTACCTCAGCAGAGGCTTGATTTCCATTTATGGGTTATTGGTCGATCCAGGTCTTAGTAGTTGTGGCTTGGGAACGATGTCACGTTTGAATGCTGCCAGTTCACCGTGCGAGGGCCGATGTCTTTTCTTAGCATTGACCGCCACTGTCCCCTGCCACCAATTGTTTGTCAAGTGCTCTGCTGTGTAGTCGTTGAGTCCTATTTTCAGTGAGCAAGGCAATTCAGGCTTCATTCTGTGTTTCTCACGAAGAAGCTGACCACCTTGTCCAGCTACTTAAGGTTACGTGACATAGGGTCTCTCCCGTACTCTTTAACTCGGGTTTCTTGAGTTTTTTTTTTCCCTCTACCTTCTCATGTTGACCTTCCTCAAGTCCGCTGGTCTTCGCGTCTCCGTTGCGACCGTTCCAGAGCCAGTTAAGGTTGACCATGCTGATCAAGTTGAACCTACCCCCACAGCTTCTTCTGAAGTCGCCAACTCAGAGCCCGTGCCAGCCGCGCCTGTAGCCGCAGACGTTGCTTCCATCCGCTCGGTCAACTCGTCCACATCACTGAGTACCTCCCTCCCGAAATCATCAAATACAGATGCCTATGGAGTGCCTTCCAACGCGGGCCATGCTACGCCCCAAGCACCCAGTCGCCCGCTCTCACCTGTGCAGTCGCTCTTGGTGCCTCCTAGTCCCGGAGTAAGTCCGGCTGCAGAATCCATCAGCAAGCCCACCTCTGAAGATGCGAGCCCTTACCTCCATGCCAAGGCTGGGAAGGATCCCCGCCGCTTCTCCTTCCGTTCGTTCACCTTCCTGCGCCCCGAGTCCAAGCCCAGTGAGCCGGAGCACAAAGCTTCCCAGCCCTCTGCATTCGTTCACACGCAGCCTCAGATGCTTTCCGAGGCGCGTGAAAAAGAGAAGAAAGCACGTGCGAGGAAGGCTTTCACCGTCCGCGCTCTGCAATCCAAGATCTCTGACAAGCGCGCCAAGGATACTGCAATGACGGTTCGCTCTGTTATCGTGGGTGACCATGAAATACCCATCGATGCCAAAGGAAAGAAGTCAAGACCTGTGTCCAAATCTGACTTGGCGCGTGTCAGAACGCAGCTGCTTGAGCAGAAATCCGCTAGCAAGGTCATTGACCACCTGCGTACAATGTCCCCGACGGGTGCGGGTAACATGAATTGTGGGCCAATCCATGCAGTGTGTCTTGACTCGACGGACAAGGAGGCCCATGAGCAGTACTTTGCCCAAATTGAATCGGTCGCCAGTTCGACGGTGTCCGCATTATCCGCCGCATTGGCCAATGTTCACATTGTTGACCTCCTTACTGCCCCCGACATGGGTTTCGGTGCGCCTGCATCATCGCCAGGACTTTTGGCCGGCGCTGTTCCTAGTGCAGAAGCTATCATAGATGGTCTTGAGCAAATAACACCTCAGTTACTTGCGCTTGGTTACGCGACGAGCAATGCCATTCTACCCGATCATAGGGGTGTCGTTGTGCCCACAGATCGAATTTCTGTTCTTACATGTGGGTATTTTGTTTTGTTGTGATACCCAGGTCCTAACCGATTGTTACTAGATTGGTGGGGTTTTGAAGTCTGCATGCCACCGCCAACAATAAGGCACCTTGATGCGGCGGCCTCTCCAGGCACGATGTTGCTCAATTTGCTGACTGCGCTGTCGATTGTCAGTCCTGGAGCTCGAGAAGTACTACCATTCATTCGTTACGTGGCTCAGTTTGTGCAAACCGAATGGCACATGATCAAGTCAGCTGATAAGGGCAAAGGAGTTGTCTGCTGCGCCACCTGGTGGGTTTTTAAGACTTTATGTCAGTCGATAACTTAGTTAATTGTAAATTCAGGATCATGCCAGCGGCGATGGTTCCTCGTGCGTGGGACTTTGCTGACCCCCCTCCTCCTGCAACTATCGTAGTTGGCCCGGGTGCAAACCTCGCGCCCACTGCGTCGAGACCCGGTACGATTGCCACAACGCCCAAGCCATCCATATCCATGGATGTTCCGCGTGCTTCATCTGCATTCACCGGCGAAACCGGCGAAGAAGAGCGGCGACATGTGATATCGAGCGACCCTCCTGTTCTCCCGGAGCTTGTAGTAAGTTCTCCCGCGTCGAACGAAGGCAAACCTTCTATCGACCTGGAAGTTCACAAACCCTCTGCGGATGTCCCTAGGGATGCTGAATCCATTGCCCTATAATGATGTTCCTGCTGTCTTTCGCATCATGATCCCCTCACGATTCTTGGTCTGTTTCGCCTTTCCTGTTCAATACCTTGCCACGTTTTTCTTATTCTTTTCCTTCTTTGGGAGACACTCGATCATTGTCATACCCTCCATATCCTCCTCACACGCTCGTTAGCTACATATTTATCATGGATTTCGTTCCTCCCACAACGGGGACTACTACTATACCATTCCTGCAATCTATGCATTTAGTAATACCTCAAGGCTCAGCGCAGGTTGGACACTATTGTTGGGACTTTGGAAGGTTATAGA
>Ga0153978_1000514_pt1 | contig 10389 bp, 12 predicted proteins | sample TSGA062MetaG_FD_104749 | JGI IMG/M metagenome (GOLD analysis project Ga0153978, IMG submission 104749) | Attine ant fungus gardens microbial communities from Georgia, USA - TSGA062 MetaG | ecosystem: Host-associated > Fungi > Mycelium > Unclassified | place: USA: Georgia, Yuchi Wildlife...
CTGTACCAACGAAACAAATGGAGGAATATTTCAAATTGATAATAGCAAAATTCGTAAGCGCCAGTTTCTGGAAGGTTAGCGGGACCTGGAGTTCATTGGATAGATGCTGCGTCCTTCACTTTGACAAGCCTACTCTCAAAGACGAAGAGACCTAAGGAAGATTCAAACTCGCGAATAGTTAACTCTGAAGACACAAACCCACAGAACGTCAGCTCTAGAGACTCAATGTTAAGTCCTAATCTAACCTCCGTTCATGGAGAGCAGGGAACTTCTGGCACCCGTCAAGGTAATTATAAAAATCCAACCACTTTGAATATCATCTGAAGCAGCAACAGCATTTTCACCGTCAAGTTCGACATCCTTACATTCTCCTGTTCTTGACGATGATGAAAGGTCGTCCTGGACTACAAAGTCCTCTAACTATGTTCAAGCGACTACGTTCAACGGGAGCGTGATATCTCTGAAAAAGAGGAAACGCTCTGCGAAGCTGGTTGTGTGTTGGTTCGAAGATGCTGGAATGTCCTTATTGATGAGCGTTTTATAGACTCCATTCATAAGCACAGTGGAAACCACGACTTCTCCTTTTTCCAGCCTCCTCGATATACCAGTACACCGACTTCTTGATGATATAAGAAAATTACAGAAGTACGTGGCGCGGCCGTCAGTTGAAAACTTGGCATCTAAAATTCGATCCCAGTCTCCAGTTGCGACCGTCTGATAGCTTTGCCACAAATTCCATCGAGGATACACTCTGGGTAGACCGGTATCGCCCAACCTGTTTTACAGATCTTATAGGAAACGATCGTGTTGCACGTGAGACCATGATTTGGGTAAAACAATGGGATTATTGTGTGTTTGGAAAAACGAAAGGCAAAAAGCGGCAACGAAATGTTGATGAGAATGTCGACGACGAGTATCAACGACCGCGCGAGAAGGTGAGGTACAGGTGGTGTATGTCTAAGTATGCTAACAGTTGTACAGATTCTGCTTCTGTCGGGACCCCCAGGCTTGGGCAAGACTACCCTTGCTCACGTCGTGGCACGCCATGCTGGTTACGATATCATGGAAATCAATGCTAGGTACATACTCCCTACAATCCTGTTGGTATGCCAACAATTCAATCCTGTTTAGCGATGCTCGAGCAGGTAATGTAGTGAACGATCGAATACGTCCTACCCTCGAATCAGGTTCCCTGGTGAATAGTACAAAGCCTGTCCTTGTAGTAATCGACGAGATTGATGGTGCAACGGGGGCTGGCGAGAATGTAAGTAATTGTCACGCAAAATTGATTACACTGCCCATAACTAGCTCTTAGACAAGCTCTTTCGTTAACAGTCTTGTCCAACTGACCTTGAGCAAATCACGAAAGAAGAGTGTGTAGCCATGAATTCCCGATGTCTTCGTTGATTGACCGATGCCTCAGAGCGAGGTAGTCATAAACAGCAACCAAATGCTTCAAGGCCCCTCCTCCGTCCAATCATCTGCATCTGCAATGACATTAATGCTTCATCATTGTCTAAGTTGAGGCCACATGCCTATCAAGTTCGATTTACACGTCCAGCAGACTTTCATACCGTCAGGCGCCTGCAAGAGATATGTGACAACGAAGGTCTTAAAGCTGAGACGAGAGCCCTGGGTACACTTGTGGCGATTGCGAAGGGCGACCTCCGCGGCTGCATTAATACATTACAGGTAAATATTGGGCATCTTTTACTTGACATGCGTCCTGAATGCTGCCATCCATAGTTTGTCAAGTCACGTCGAGAAGACGTTACAGAGATTGTCATTCGCAAAGCCACTATTGGGATGAAAGAGGATGATACCACAACTGTAGCTGTTTTAAATGGCATCTTCAGTCCATTGTCGAAAAAGCGGGTCAAGGAGTTAGGTATGACGGAGGAACAAGAATCTAGATACGTGAACCGGCTAAGCCACGAGATTGAAAGTAGCGGTAAAGATGCGGCCATTGCAAATGGTGAGCGACCTCAGCGATCCCACGTTTTGACGACTCTTTCTAACGGAAAATAGGGTGTTTTGAGCATTACGCCACGCTTCGACAACATGATGCCAATTTTTCCCGCCACGAGAAAGCAACCGAGTGGTTAACTACCTACGACGCACTATCTTCATCAATGTTTGCTGATAGTGACTTCGCCCTTCTTCCATATTTGCCTTTCATGCTTGTTCCGTTCTATCCACTATTCCAAGCTCGAAATTCCGAGCGGATAGAGCGCAATTACTCAGATTGGGAGGTCAGTAATTTCAAGCTCAACGTGTCATATTTCTAAATTATCGCCCAAAGTATCATCAACTCACTAAGTCAAACGAAGAAATTTACGACTCTTTTGCCCGTTGTCTCCGAAATGCCATAATTCGTCAAGAAGGAGGGGCCTACAGACACCTCGCCAGTGCCCCAATACTACAACTCGAGTTCACGCCATTTATCAATCGTATTATATCACCGCCGCTTAGACCTGTCAGTGACAGCTTTCGTTCTGCCAAGTTTTCCGCCACTGATGTGTCAAAATAGGCAAATAGCCAGGTAATTCGGGCTGAAGAGCGTCGATTATTGGCTCGACTGGTGGAGATCATGGCGGCTTTAGAACTACGGTTCATACCAGATAGAGGAGAGGATGGTCAACTGTCCTATGGCCTTGACCCGTAAGTCCGTGCTCGATGGACTGGGCGTAAGCAGGACTATCTGACTAATTTTTTACGTAGTCCCATTGATGTATTCATCACTTATGATGGCAAGAGAGCAAGCGATATCGCAGCATCACGATATGCTGTTCGTCATCTTATCGCTGCAGAAGTGAGTGTCGCGAGCCTGGGCCGTCCAATCGTCGAAATATAATTTTCTAGGTCAACGCCAAATTAGCGGCTCGCGATGTTGAGGCCATTGAAAAAGGAAAAAGCGGCAACTGCCATGTGTCTGGACACATGCAACGGTATGCGTTTCGTGGTCAATATTCACGTTTTCGGAGTTTCTGATGTGACCTGAAGTAACGGGACTCACAAGTCGACTGAGGTGGATATTTCCGAACCTGCACCAAAGCGGCAAAAAACGAATCCATCTGATACTAGTGGGAAGGTAAGGGGTTAGGCTTCGAGCTGCCGTGTGAAATTGAGATTTGTCTACCAGACGCCGACGGATTTCTTTGGTCGTCCTATTGCGGTTAAACCGACATCGACAACCAACTCAAAATTGGCTGCCAAGAAACCCATGAAGGAAGCCTATCGTGTATCATACAAGTTCAATGAGGGGAATTCAGCAGCCGTTCGTAGACCTGTGAAACTCAATAATTTTTTGTGACAACGGAAAGTATCGTTACAGCTATTTCTTGATATTCAATTGTATTCTTTGAATTATGCTCAGCGCGAATTGTTAAATTTCTTGGACACCTCAGTCACCCGATTTCCGGAAAAAAGGAGCCGACGTTTCCTAGGTTCATGTCCAAAATAGTAAAGAAGATGACCCTGATGGTGTTGAATCCAGAATCAGGCCATAACTTGAAACCCACACCTGACGACGATCCATCGGGAAGCTGCACGTCTGCTAGCATAAAATTTCCCAAGTGTTCACAGGAGACCAGACCAAATAACGCACCGCGTGCCACCCAACGAAGGAAGATGACCCGCTGTTATAGACCATCCGCGCACCGGGAAGTTGGATCGATTACACCCTTGTGTTCAATCTCTCTAGTTTCCGTGTCTTTCGAGGACCCTGTAGCGACTCGAAGCTTTCAAGGGTTCTGGTCCCATTTCTATCGGATGGTTTTTCAATGACACTCGAAACATCTCGATCCCGTTCTGAGGCCTCGGTCGCGCGAGAGCCACAAAAGGTACTCAAAGTTCTAAATGCTATTAGACGTGAAGAAGTTGTAAGAAGCTTAATTCTCTTTACTTACCGCGTCCATCTACGGAGCATAACACTTCGGACTCCATATCTCGTTTATTTCTTATTAACGCTTCAACTTGTTCTGCGGCCCGCTCGGCTGGAACAGGTGAAATCCATGGACTTTGGGCAAAGGTTTTCAAGACGGGTCTAAATTTGGACGACTGGACTGGTATATAAGACTGCACAGATGGGCTGAGTTTCCTCAGCTCGCTTTCTTCTCTCTCTTGGCCTCCAACTGCTCTTTGCATTTACACCTTTAGAATCGATTTATCATGTTCTCCCGTGTCTTTGTCGCTGCCCTCGTCACTCTTCCCATGATCGCCTCGGTGAGTGGCTCTATGCACATCCCGACGCACCTCTGCTCATATGTCCCTCCTTCATAGGCCACCCCCACCCCTCATCACCCTGATGGTGGCAACTGCAACGTCGGCGAGCTCCACTGCTGTAGGAGATCGCCATTTCTCTGGGTGCTTTGGATCAACTCATTTTGTTTCCTCAGGTCAACATACTTCCAACATTGGCAACACTGGAGCCAGTGCTGGTGGTCTCCTTGGCATTCCCATTAACCTTCTCCCACAAATTGGTCTGGACTGCAGCCCCATCTCCGTCCTCGGTGTTTCGGGCGATAACTGTGCTGCTCAGCCCGCCTGCTGCCAAGAGACAGCTTTCGTACGTATCCTCCTCTTCATTCTCCAGTTTTGAATTCTGAAATATCCACTTTAGTCCGGCTTCTTAAACCTCCTCAACTGCGCTCCCGTTAATGTCAATCTTTAAAGGATGTGTCTTTGGGCATATATATGCGCTTTATATCTTCAGGATCGCTTTGTAGATTTGTTGCAGAGGTCTCCTGTTGATTGCGTTTTCTTGCACCTGCTCTCGTTTGTTCTGAACTTGGACTGTTCAATATATGTCGCACGCTCTCGTTGTTTAACACTCAGGTTCCTGTCACAACCAGTGACCATGTAAGGAATGATGTATGTCGCATCGTGCCACCACCATTACCCTGGCATGGATAGTGATGACCTCAGTTTTCAAAATCCAGACTGAAGCGGTCTACCAAGTATCTGAATATATATATAGTTACTGCTAGACTCCAGCACTGGGCTCGGAACAAGTACAATTTTTATTTATCTATTTGTGAACAACCGGCTAAACACATAGACCATGATGATGCGAATCCAGAAAAAGATTGTAGCCAAACAAGCGGGGTAGGTATCAAGGGTATATAATTAAGTTTACAATATATAACGGAATTCGCGGTTCTGGATGTCGGTGATATCGAGGAATGCCTTACGATCACCAAGTGAGTCATTCAGTATAATCACAAAACCTGAGTAACCCACCTTATCAACCCTTTTCCGGACCGAGTTTCCTCTCTCATCAGTGAAGGTAAGATAAGTATGGTCGTAGCTGTCATCACGGCTTTCCTTTTCCCTCATCTCGTTCTGCCAAGAGAGATATGACCGTAATGCAATGAACATGACAACACAGACGCCAAATATCACTGTGATAGTAATCCAAGGGACACGATTTCTGTAAAATGCAAGAACATGAATCCCTGGGAAAAAGTAGATTCAAAACAAGCCTCAAAAATCACCTGGGTTGGTAGTTCTTTTTCCACATGAATGGACCAGCAGCGTTACCTATACCATAAGCAACGAGTAGAATTGCATTGACGGTTGTTTCTTGTGAACACGACGTCAAATCAAGTCAAGACATCTGTTACACGACCCACTCTTTGTGTGACCTGCAACAAGTGATCCAGTCCATCCCAAGACAACCACGAAGGGAGAAATAGCGGCGACTAAACAAGGGCATTTTAATGCTTAGACGCTCATCAAGGCAGCGCAACGCACTCGTAAGCCAATATGAGAACAATAGACCGATCTTCTTATGTTGAGGGAGTGCATTCAGGAGAATTGCTCCCAGGATAGCCGGGATAAACATCATTGCCCCGGCATATCCCCTGCCAATTTTTCGATATGAACCAAGATAAACTGCGATCAAGATGAAAAAGACTGTCATGTCATTGATCGACAGATGGGGACAGATGGTCAGTAACCACTTGCCAAACGTTTGACAAGACATACTCTCAACGACACCGTCAACACAGCCAATTAACGTTGTTTGAATCGGCGTAAACCCAAACTGAGAAATAAGGATCAAACGCTGATTGGTAAGCTAATTTAAATTTAGTGGCGTCAACAAAGTTGTTCGTGCAGGGTGATCAAAATGTTTGACATACAGAGTTGAAGACATTGCTAAAAAGACGGGGGTAAATGAAATTAGAATCTCTGGAGGAATTCTACAGCCTGAAGGTGAACCCAAAACGTACAGAAGAGCTCCGAGAACAGCAATTAACCAGGTCTTGGGGTCCGTGAACGCTTCAATGAACCTAATGATCAAATGATATCAGTACCATTTCTTTTATGATGCCCATGATGATATATCCATATGGGCAGTGATTCAGTTCAGAAACTCACTGTTCACGCTTCCATTTTTTATTCTCCACACCAGTTTGATTGACTATAATACGTTGAACAACTTGCACACGCTCCTCTGGAGTTAGAAACCGCGCATTGGCAGGATTATCTGGGAAGAAGAACCTGAGAAATGAGAAACACGCGTGCGTAAACTGTCATTAGTTGCCCTATCAAATCATAAAGAATGTAAAGCACTTACCAAAAGGATACTGCTGTTACTAGGGTAATGAGACCAGTGATAACCATGAGCCTGTGATACATGATCAAAATGAAGATCTATGAAGTGCGGTCGACGTTTGAACGCACCATTGCCAGGGCATGAATTTATGAGTCTATTGGCAATCGAAATGAATGGTTGAGAAAGAAGAACAAGTGATATTAACGAACCTCAGCATGAAGCACCCCGAAACCTACAAAACCAAGGAAGATAATCGCAACACCGTTCATGAGGACTGGAGCTACGGTTGGGCAAGAGATGTTCGCAAAGATAAGTGGACCACTCACACCAATACCCAACCCTCTTTGTTTGCTCTTCTCGAGTATAGAACATGGAAGTTACTATCATAAATCCGGGTGTAATGGCACCTGTGATATATGTGGGTAAAATGAAGAGACCGTTGATCTTTTCATACCTTCACAGATCCCGAGGATGAATCGAACAGCAAATAGAGCACCAAAAGATTTGCATGCTGCATGTGCCAATAGAGCAACCGCCCATACAAAGATATTAATGCTGGGAACAGGGCTAAGTTAAAACCACCGAACGATAACGTTTCATACCTCATCCATCTGCCAACCGGTAGTTTTTGAAGAGCGAGACTCTGGGGATACTATTCTCATGGGTGATGAATGATGATTCAATAACGAGGGAGGATTGAATCTACTTCAAATGCAATATAGCTCAGGTAGAAAATTGTTCCAAGCCAGTTGAATTGGTTTTGGTCCAGGTGTGCCCCTTGCCTGATAGACGATGAGCAGTGTGTGAAGGATTATGGAGTGGCATACAGACATGATCCCCAGAACTGATGACTGAGCCAGTGTCGTCTTATCGGCGAAAGTCATCCTGTGCCACATTCAGAATGGCTCGTAGATGGCACGAAATATACCCACAAATACATAACTGGGGGACATGAGGTTAGTCAAATGTGAATCCCCAGATCACGGGAACATGGACATACTGCACATGAAGGGCATTAAGTGTCTGTCAAGTTTCCGTCTGTGAAAGTCATGATTCGAGTGCGTCGAGAAGTATGATAGATGCTTACTTCAACCTTGCAGTAGCCTCAGGGCTTAACGGTATGTCACTGTTCGCATTGGCAGTAAGCCTCGCAGCGACATCAACGTCGTCCACGAAAGCAACATGTGTATCCGTAATTGGAGATTTTTCAGAGGGTATACTGCGTAGGCTCATGAAGGGCAGGGAGGAAGGAGCGTGAAAGAAAGATGGGTCCGAGTCAAAATGAGCGTAAGGACGGTGTATTTACCGCAAGGGGAAAAGGAGCGTCGAAAAAGCGGCAGTGTGTTAGTGTGTTGATTGAGTGATTGAGTGATTGAGTAACTTCCGCGGTATCTTTCCTCCCAGTTCTCACACCGAGTAAATCATCAAAACATATTTCTGAGTACTTTACGTCATCCGCCTGCGACCCTAACGACCAGTCCAATTCCGAGGAATGACCACACACACACAAGAGTGGATTCTCAAGCCTGAGTCAGAGTATCGGTTTGAGCTCGATCCAGATACAACGTTAGCAATCAAGGTGCGCGGTTCAACCATCCTCGCCAACCCTCGGCATTGACGACAAGTTCATGTAGCTGGTGAGAGGTAAAGCCGAGATCTTTGGTGCTGAGCTTGTTGTAGGAAAAAACTACCTTTTTGGAGTGGAATGTAAGGCGGCGGTCTTCACATGGCGAGGTTGTACCATCGAGATGAGTCACGAGGTTCTCTAGAGCCTCATACCCTAGAATGCTAGATTAACGTATTCACTGTCAACACGTTACAGGCCAACCTTCCACAGAGTATATATCAGAAGATACGCCCATGCAAGCTTATGGAAATCTTCATGTCGTACTCGAGAAAATGCGTGTCCGATCCCTATCTACCCTCGAGGGATCATCACTGGCACCTGGTGAACCACAGACTAATGCCAAACCTTCAGATCCACCTCGAGTACTGGTGATTGGTCCAGCAAATTCTGGAAAAACAGCGTTGTGTAAAATATTGGTTAACTACTGTGTTCGTATGGGCCAAGGATGGTCACCTGTATTGGTAAATCTAGATCCAAATGATGTACGTGTACGGCCATAACCAGCGATGAACACTTCAGGTGACTAATGTAACAACAGGGGGGCTGGGCAGCTCCAGGTGCACTATCCGCTGCAGCTGTACGCGACCCAATACATACATATTCTGCGGCAACTTCCCTTGGATCTGCAGCAACAACCGCACCGATGTCTTTGGCATCAAACACTCACTTTCCCCTCGTGTATTGGTATGGCCATGCAGATCCAAAACGAAATCCAAAATTGATGGAACGGTTGATTCGCAACATCGGAGAGAACACAGAAGAACGTTTCGACCAAAAACCAGAAAGTGCGTGCTGACACTATGTTCTTCTCCTTCTAATCACTGTTCATCAGACAAAGCTTCAGGGTGTATTATTGATACACCTGCTCTGCTTTCGTCTGGCCCTGCGGCAATTAATGAGGTCAGGCTGCGGTTGATCAAAGCCTGTGTTGATGCCTTTAGGAGTGAGTTCTAGTCATGATTTGTGTTTTATTCTGATTATTTATTTCTCTGTAGTAAATGTCATCCTTGTAGTAGGACAGGAAAAACTCAGCGCAGAAATGAAGAAACTCTACAGCAAACAGCTCACGGTCATCAAGGTCCCAAAGTCTGGAGGAGTAAGTCCTTCAGGGTATCCTGATGCTCGTCGTGATATCAATGTTACCAAGGTTGTAGATCTGGACAACTCATTCCGCGAGCGACTTCACAGTCATCAAATTCGTACCTATATGTACGGAACCAACATCCGGCCACCACTTGGCATTCCGACTGATTCGATATCCGTTGCGGGCGAACCCAACAATGATCTTATTTTGTCTCCTGCTTCCACGACTGTCAACCTTGACGAGTTATCCATCTTCCGAATCGGAACTGGTGAGTGCCAAATATTCTCGTTCTACCCAAGCACAGCGAGCATAACTGCTTCTCTTATGGTGGCCTCAATATAGAAACAATGGCTCCGGCATCTGCATTGCCCATTGGCGCCAAACGCATCGTGTCAGAAATGCAACCTATTTCCGTCGATGCCAGCATTCCTGGATCAGGATTACTAAATAGGGTTCTAGCAATTATGGCACCATTCAATCCTGATGAGAGCGAGAGATATGATGAAGAAATATTGGATCTCACAGTCAAGGGCTTTGTGGTTGTGTAAGTCTATCTTTATCCTATTCCTGGACCTTCTAATTGATTTCTCATCATAGGACAGGGCTTGATCTAAAAACGAAGCAACTAACCATATTGAAACCCAATAGGGACCCTATAGTGGGAAAAACCGCGATTGTTGGATCATTCGATTGGTTGGATGATTGATAGGGACTTCTTTCAAGTATTCTTACATTGTTTACATGTGTGGCACTTATTGAGAAGTTGTTGTAGATTTTAATGATGGATTTGGCTACATGTTTGGGAATAGTGACTACATTTTCAGAGATAATATAATAGTTCAAAATAGCCTTTGCACTAATTTTAGTACATCATCAGTAATTACCAATTTGGCTATTTTTAATTTGAGTAATTACCTAATTATAATCATTATCAATATCTTAAAATTTTTTCAATATTCAATAAGAGGCAGTAAGTAACTCAGAAGTCATCATAGCGTGAATGACTGTATATAAGGGTGCTTTCTATATGCCTCAATATAATCGCTTACGCCTCTTATCTTGTCTAAGGACACTCGGACATTAACTAGGTGAGTTAGCTGGTGCCCTCACCGCTACGCC
>Ga0153978_1000515_pt1 | contig 10375 bp, 17 predicted proteins | sample TSGA062MetaG_FD_104749 | JGI IMG/M metagenome (GOLD analysis project Ga0153978, IMG submission 104749) | Attine ant fungus gardens microbial communities from Georgia, USA - TSGA062 MetaG | ecosystem: Host-associated > Fungi > Mycelium > Unclassified | place: USA: Georgia, Yuchi Wildlife...
ACTCCCTCATTTCATCTCACTGGCCCTGCACTTCCAACGCTGAGCTTACATAACGAAACGCCTACCTTGATTGATGAGCGGATGACAACATAGGTGCTGGTATGAACGATGCATTTCCGTTTGCAGGTGTTGATAGTCTGGATGAGTCGGCCTCTTCGTCTAACACGTCTCAGAAGGATAGCGGTAATCAGACAAACACTAATGCAGATGTGGCAACGCCAACTCTAATACGACTGGACTTTCATCAGGAAAATGTGAAGTTGCTATTATAGCTACATATAGCTATAAGTAGCAACTTGTAGCTATAATAGCTGTTATAGCTGTTATACTAATTATGGACAAGTGCCTTCTATAGTAGCTATAATAGCGCCTACATTTTATGAAACTTACTTTTGGCAGCTATTATAGCAACTTTATGCTATTATGAACACGTCATTTTTCAAAAAAAAATCTCTTCATTATAGCTACTAATAGCTACCAGTAGCTATAATAGCAACTTAGGACGACATGCAAAATAATCAAAAATGATAATATATTGATAGGAATACAAAACCACAAATGCAAATGACGACAATAATAAAAAACATAAAAAATCAGTCCAGGTCACTTGACGCCGCTCCCTCTCTCTCAGCAATTGCCCTCTTTGCAGCTTCCTCAACTGCATTCATGTCAATCTTCATTGTACTGGTCTTCTTAAGCATGGACGCTGCTTCTAAAGATAACTTTCTATAAAGAAAACATGATCAGGCGCCTAGGATATTAAAAAAGAAGGAAAATATACTTAAGAGAGCGCTTCATATCCATTTTCATGAGTTTGTAGAAAGTTGGAGTATCAGATTTGAACTCTGAGAGGAGCGCTTTGTAGCTAGTGTACCTATCTCACCCAAATCAATTAAATCATGAAGACAATGAGAAAGTAAGAAACTCACTCATGGCGATAAGACTCATCTGTGAATGCTTGCACTGACCCTGACCCTTTCACCTTGCCACTCTGGCTGAAGCCTCTGAGGGCGCACTGAATCTAGGAAGAGATAAATGTTATAAAACTTAGATCACATAGACATTACTAACCACAGTTGCAGACAGCGCCAGCAAACTATCAGGAAACTCTAGATACAGGTTGTTTTGCTTTCCCATCTTGATGGCGTCTCCCTTGACTGACCAAAATTGCTCTGAAATGAGAGACACCACTGAGTGATGCATCCAGGGTTTATTCTTCTCAAACAGTCTCTTCTATGAAAATATTAGCGTCCATCCATCTAACATCTGCCAACTTACCTTGATATCTATGTCCCCATGGAGAAATATGTTATCCTTGAGAAGCCACTTGCAGGCTGTTCTCATCTCCTCACCGCCCTCCAGGTCAGTCAGGCTATACCAGCTGGGAACTCCCTGTCTTGCCTTAAAAATCATCTCTGCCCTCACAGACCCTATTCCTTGCCATGTCTGCAAATGTATCATTAGAACCGTCTCATTGAAATGATGGTCACTTACATAGTTCACCAACATATTCTTCATGTCGACATCCTTCTCCAGCTCAGTTAGCCTCTTGGTTAGCAGGCTATTGCTTTTGCAAGCATCCACCATAATGTCCCAAGCGCTTGATTCCTTTTGCTGGCTGCTAGGAAACCCATCAACCAATGTACCTTGCCTTCTCATGCATCGATTGGCTATGGTTGCGATCCTCTTGGTGCGTGGAGTGCTGAACTGGGAGAGCGTCACTTTGCTGGTGCTGATAGTACTGGAACATCTGCTAGCTCTAGACCTGGAGGAGATGGTGGACGGCTCATCTCCTACTACCACCTATAAGCATAATAGTAACAGTAAGTAGGGTACCTTTCCATGTAAGACGCTCACCTCTTCATTATCTAGTAACTGCCTCAGGAGTCCCTTCTTCCTTCCAGCAACCACTTCAGTATCTGACTGGTCGCCAGCACTGACAACATCAACATCTTCCTCACATGAAGCTGGAGAGGCAGGACTATCAGATATGTCTTCATCCTCCATGACAATATCATCTTCATCCTCCTCTATATTGAAGGTAAGCACATCCTTTACCGTCTCAAGACCTACATCACTCTCCAATTCCTCCTCAGAATCAATGACATGAGATTGTCGCTGACGCTTCCTGGAGCCCTCCTTTCTGGCATCAGCAGCCTCTTGCTCCAATAAGGCTGCAGACCGCTTTCTTGTAGCTATTGTCCACAAAAATACCTGTCTGAGAGTACGCATTGCTCCAATTACAAATGAATCTCACCTTTCTTCTTCTCTGCTTCCTCTACCACTTGAGCCGCCTTTTGAGCCTTCTGTAGGTCTGCCAATTTCTTAGCATCTGCAGCAGTAAACTTCTGTTTGGCAGGAGGCGTCGATGAAGTAGCAGAAGCTGCCTTGGCCTTGGACTTTGGTGCTGCTTTTCTTCCTTTGGGAGGCATGTAGGTTGAGGGATTCAGAGACTAGGTACAGGAAGATAGGAAAAGCGTTAGCAAGCTATGCAGTTTGATGCAAGAAACAGAACGTAACCAAATTTTCAGCATTGTAAAGTCATGACTCTGCCAAATAATTGTAAACAGCCTTTCTGCTCCAAAGGCAATGAACGTCTACCTGTATTAATCTTGGGCTCATGCCACATGTCTTTGATTATGAATCGATTCCCTTCGACATCTTGGACGCGAAAAACGCAAGTACATGATATGGTGAAGAATTTTTTGGCAAGCGGGACAAGTCGCTGAGGTCGGTGTGTAGGGGATAATATTGGAGTGTCATAGTGCGCTGGGTGCCTAGCTAGTGATTTATGTCTCAGTAGAAAAATGGATGACGCCTCCAACCATTCCCATCATCTTTCCATTTATCAAAACCCCCATCAGTGTGTAGAACCAACGATGCCCTCTCACCTACATACTCCAAGTTGAAGTGAGTAGTATCCCCAGATGTAAATGCCACAAAATCACCATGCTTGAGCTCCACCACAAGACCCTGCTCCCTCAACACCAGTCCTCCACCTGAGAATCTACCAATCGCCAACACCAAACAAAGCAGCTTGTCTTTGGCATCGCGATGAGCAAGAGTGGCGACATTGATGTTTATAACAAGGGACAGGAATGGAGCGACCGGACTATCTGGCATCCCTGGCAGCATCTCTACCAGTTCTGCTAAAACCTCATACTCTTTTGGCAAGCAAGTGCGAAACTGTATGACATCATGTTAACCCCAGCCCCAGAACGTGCAAAAAGTTGTGAACAGTACTTACTACCATCTCTATCCATTCAAACACATCGCCCAATGAAGCCTGAATATTGAGGTACAGTTGTTCATGGTCGAAAGTCTCCTGGGAGAGATAAGGCAAGGTCTGTGTGATGTTAAATTTGCGTGAACCCTTTGCAGTCTGGTTCTCAAGGAAGTGAGGATGAACGTCCTCAGGTGCCATGTCACCCTGCAGCCACTGGTCAGCTAATGAAAACCGCCTGAAAAAGTATACACATTACCGATACCCCATAACGATTCCACCAGGAAAAGTGCACCGTCTGGAACCGATCGTCTCTCTCATCACCAGTAGAGGGCAGTCGACTTTCAAAGATGTCGAGGTCATCGAAGGAGCACTTGAACCTCTCATAAAGCATCTCGCGCATACCATCTGGCATGCCGTTGCATATAAAAGCCATCAGCGTTCCATCTACATTGCGCAATTCCAGTCCTCTGTATCTCAGTCAACCTATGGGAGTAATTATGCATATCTATTTGTATCCACGTACCCTGGAATCACTGCCATTGGGATCTGAATGTAAGTGTCTCTGACCTTACGTCCTCCGGGATAGAAGACCTCAAGCTTGCAGTAATCATCACCATCAATTTATCTCTATGCAACAACATTATGAATGGCTTACCTTCCTCCGCAGTTGGGATATGCTCCCCACCGTACTTCCCCTCTTAGCCAACTCTCTCTCTCTCTTCGTCCAGATCATGTTCAGTTTCCTATCATGTTCTGCAGGAAACTTGAGGTTATCTGCCAAAGAAGGATCAAACTGCGTAGACAAAACAGCGATGGTAATTGCCTCAGCTGCAGCATCAGCATCTGCATCACCGCCACCTTCGCTATCATTTGCCACTGCATTTACATTGTCAATGAACTCGTGAAAAACTGCATCCGGCGCTGAGTCATGGGTGGGTAGAAGATCATCCATCACAGGGATCAAGCAAGATCTCCAAGCTGAACGTGATCTTGGAGGGAACTTGTAGTCACTTGTTGAAACATTAGTAAAAACGCATGAAATACACCCTCATTTACTCACTTCCTTTTCAAGCAGTCAAAGAAACCGTCCGAGTATTTCAAAGACGTGAAATCCATTATTCCTGAGAGTCCTCTTGAGACTGCGAAAGTATGACAAGAGCGATTATTCCAGCAGAGGGGCAATCTCTCTCTCATGTAGGCGATGGTAGGAACGATTCGACTGCGAACAAGCTTTCCTGCAGGGGAGTCATCAGGTCTCCTTAAGATCTTTCCCACCTCAAAGGGAACTCGACCCAGCGCCCTGGAAACGCTCCAGGATAAATCCAGACCAGCTACTAGGACTAGAATATACAAGGAGCCACCGCTTGCTAATTGAGCAAATTTGTGGCCCCAGGCATTCCACATTATAAACATGCGCAAACCTGGCTTGTGCCAGCCACTGGGCGCTGGAGCAACCAAGGTGTCGTAAATCCCCCGCAGACTAGATATACCAGGTGAATTGTCCAGGATGCTAACATCAGAGTCCTTTGTGAGCATACTTGTGTGGCGACATGTACCACGAACCTTTGACACTCCACCGCCAGCTCAATATAGTTGAGCATCAGCATGAACCTCACCCCTACATCCTTAGAAGTTAAAGTAGCGCAACGCTCTATGACAGGAAGCAAACTATTAGCCAGACTGTCATTGCAATGCGCATGAGTGACCCCCAGGCGATATTTGATGCTATCCATCCACCAATCAGAACTTGTCGCATGGGATTCCGGATGGATCGCAGCAAGGGCCGAAATAAGAGCATCTGAAGATGCTGTGCTGGTCCGAGCCATTTTGTCGCCGATATTCCAATGGATTCTAGCCAGCTTTGTGCAGTTTCTAGGATCATGTGGCCGGGCCCCTACTTCCTTTCCAGGGATAGTCATGGTCATCGGATCTTGGCGAGGTGAAGTTTCGGTGGGCAGGGGGGAGAGCATGAACTTGGGTACATGTGGTCCGTTATCCATGGGTTGCAGTCGCAGGGCCAAGTGTTTCCCATCATCGCCAGACTGTATCAAGGCTTGTATAATGAGCCGGAACTCTGTAGGTGATAACTCACACATGCCAGCAACAACTAGCAGTCGGTTTGTGGAATGTGTGGCGCTTTCCCACAGGCGGGAAAGAAACGCATTTCTTTCCCGCCTCCCGCCTCCCGCCTCCCGCCTCCCGCCCACTGGCGCATCTCCCACGACTGCAAAATAACCCACAATTGTTGAGGGTTCCATTCACATATAGCCAAATTCAAATAAGAAACCCTGGATTCCATCTCAGAATGTTGTAATCTGATTCCTGCGGTTCATTTCCTTGTGGGAAAAGATGTATGCATGCCAGCAAGAGGAAAGAAGCACCACACCCTTCGCCATTGTCATTCAAGATGATGAGACCAGTGAGCGTTCAGAAACAAGTGAGCGTTCAATGTTGTGTCTTAGTTGGAAAATGACCTTTGTCCTTACCTAATAGATAAACAGGACAGCTAGGGTGCAGAATGAGGCTACATCCTTAGACTTGACGAAGGTTAGGCACCACTTTGATATAGAGGAACTTGACTCACCACAACCGTTTGAACTACCAGATGGCATCTACCACCTTCAAGCAGCCCTCTTTCTATTTGCAAGACAGATATGAGGGCTTAGTCCAGAAAGACCTTGGCATGCGAAGAATGACAGCAAACGACAGATTTCTTCGGCGACTTTTCCCCAGTTCCAAGGTGCTCCGTGCCAATCCCATAGTGCAGATGAGGAAAATTTATACTTGGGAGTGGGTCTATCCTTGTTTTAATGGATAAATGAACGTCACTGACCACCACTCACACAGTCAGTTGTTTGCTAAGATTGAGGAGAAGGGTATATACGACACAGTCAAAAAGAAGTGGACAGGCTGCCCTGACTTCTCCCTGGACTGGAACAAGAGTACAGAGAACGACATGGCAACATTCCTCAACAACATCGTGGATGAATGTTATATGCTGTTGGCACCATCTGTTCCGCCACCCCGTCGATGGACAGCGGAATATAGCACAGTTGCCCTTCTTGGACATGATGTAAAGGGGAAACCGGATCTCGTCCTACTGGACGATGTCAAAGTAGCGGATTGGAGATGTGTACGTTCTATTGGGGAGATCAAGTCCTCACATGCGATGTATAACCATATGCTCGCACAACTCGCCGGTAAGTTGTGTTGCGATCACATCTACTTGGGGTCTAGCTAAGCCATACCTGGCAGGTAAAACATCAATCATCTTTGCTACGCAGGACAATCGCGAATATGTTCTTAGCGTGGGGTTTCTTAAAGACGTGATGGAAGTTCATAAGATGGACAGATCTGGTTGCATCACATCCCTCACCGTTGGGATCAACGATTACCCTGACTCGCAGTGGAAGTTGTTCCTACGTACGATCCTTTCTTTGGCTGTGGGACCCCCGGAGGTCCTTGGATATGACCCCAGCATTACCATGGTGCCGATTCGCAAAGGCACCCCGCGCACTATGATACTCCAATATTTTCCCCTACACACCGACCTCAGCGACTGGTCCCCGCCTCCCCTACAGACCTTCACCATATTATCTACTATCTTCATCGGTGATGGATTAATTGGTCGTGGTACTTGCGTTTTTCGCGTCCAAGATGACGAAGAGAATCGATTCATAATCAAAGACACGTGGCATGACCCCAAGAGATGCTTCACAGAGGGTCAAATTCTTCAACTCATCCAGGGGATATCTTACGTCCCTGAGTATGTCCAGGAAGTTGTCGTCTCAAGTTATCTTCGCTCTCGAACTCTCTATTCACGAGCGGTTACGGCTGACAAGCACCATGGAGGCATCGACCGCATAATTGATGATCTGGCCGCTGGGAGATTCGATGACCGTGTCCATCTCCGCCTGCAAACAAAGGCATCAAAGACAAAGTTGAAGCTTATCACGGATTTCAATAATCGCAAGGAGTTGGCAGTGGCTCTCTTATGCTGTGTCTTAGGTGAGGTTACGATCCACCCCTATGCCTTGTGACTAATTTACAACAGCTCATCGGGAAGCGTTCGAGGAACGTGGGGTATTGCACCGCGACATTCATCTCGGTAACCTTTTCATTGATGAGGGCGACTCGGATGTTGACGATGTATCACCGGAGGCCAAGGGCAAGGGCAAGGGCAAGGCAAATGCAAAAGAGTCAAAGGGCATGCTTGGTGACTGGGGCGCTGCAGACTTCACTCGCATTCCCATGCCTTGCACAGTTACAAAGCCCATGGAGCTCCCAGTGAGACCCATTGCTCGTCACAATAATCTGCCCGAGTATAGTGATAGCGAGGATGACTGGTGGATGCAACGGCTATCCCGGGAAGCACCACCGGAGCCTGCCTCTGCAGCCAAACCCTCCACCCGGTCCAGTGCGCGCGTTCGCAATAAACAACCTGTTCAGAGTTGGGTCAAACCTAAGTCTCCAACTGCGTCAGATTCTCAAATGTCGGATGCCACCACCGTACCGGACACAGACTTGGAAAAAATAGACCTCAATGAGGTTTATTCGCTGTCGAATCTATGGGCAGACAAAGCGACGAAGCTTCTCAACAGGACAGTGAGTAGACAACCATCTGCACACCAGTATTACTGATCTCTGATGCGTCCATGTGCTAGGGCGCTGCTTCATTTATTGCTATCGAACTCATGATCAATCTTGCGTCCCCCGAGCGCAAACATCAACCACATCACGACCTTGAATCTTTCTTTTACGTCATCATCACCATCATGATGCTCTATGAGAAGCCTGGAATGAAGAGGAGCCCCTCATTCTGGAAGGAGAAGGATAAAGACCTAGAAAAGTGGTGGAACGTGACGGACTGGCGAGGATCAGCATTATGGAAATTAAGGGCCATGTGCACTGAGCTGGAGTGGACGATGTACATCAGCAGCAGCATCACCAACTACTTCAAATGCTGGGAGGGCTGTATTTCGGAACTTCGGAGAGCTATTTTTGACACCTTGGATGTCAAATACGTGTCCGGGTCATTGGAATCCCAGAATCCATCGCCTATCACATACGACCGTATGATTTCCATCCTCAAGAAGATGATTGAGATTGGTGAGGCGGCAGACGAGAAGGAGCGTGGACGGCCGTTCACGCAGGAGGAATGTGGGGACTGGGCGGACCACTTCGCCTTGGAGAGTGCAGATGGCAGTCAGGTCGATCCTAGTCCAGCAACTATGGAGTGGGTCTTCCCCAAGGTTGAGGCATTCAGACTCATGGATGCTATCAACCGATCTGCTGTGGAGGTGCCCAACAGTGATGCTCCTGCCGATCGTTATCCTGCTGATCCATACCATGGTGGCATGCCTTCTAAGGCCGATATCCCTAAATATCAAGATCCATCAACTCATACTTCCGATCTTCCAACATCGTCTACATCGACAGCGGTGTGGTCTAGTGTGCCCCCAACCAGTGGGCCCTCAACATCAATCAGCCAGAGAGATGTGTCATCTGGCAAGCGGACGGCTCCAGCTCCTGCCACGGATTTCGCACCCCCACAGAAAAAGCCACGTAAGACCCAACCGCCCTCATCATCTACGTCACGTAAGGTTCAATCCGCATCCACCTCTACACCCTCGCTCAACAAGACGTCATCTAGGAAATCAGGCGGGAAAGAGGGGCGCAAGTCCAAGGCAGGCAAGTCCAAGACAGGCAGAAGTTCGAATGCTTCCGGCAAGAGGGCACCCGCACCGGGACGCTCGCGCAGGACTAAGGAACATGATAACCAGGACTACGTATCATCTGAGACCAAGGACACAGAGGAGTATAGGTCTGCAACGTACGCTGCTGAGCGCCTGAAGAGACTTTTGATTGATACAGACGACACCTGAAAGTTTGATGACTCAGCAGTTAAAATCTTGATAACTTTTGCGCACTTGTAAACAAACACTGTAGCTGATTGTTGGTAGTTGTCTTTCACTTTCACATGAGGCGTTCTTCAAGTTGACTTTCTAGTCTCATATGTAGTACTCCGGTGCTATAGCTGTAATGTCTGAGGAAAAATGGAACTAATGCTCCATTCCTTTACTAATCAGCGTCGCTGACGATGAGAAAGTCACATGACAAGCGGGAAAGAAATGCGTTTCTTTCCCGCCCTCCCGCTTTCCCGCCTCCCGCCCCCTATCCTGCTCAACATCACCATGGTTAGCCTTCGATCAGCCCTTAAAGCCACTAACTGTGCTGTAGAAAGCATTACCCCAGAAGATGATGACCCCACTATTTGCCCTGCATGTCACAAGCGCATGAAGACTGCAAGGGGCGTCCAATCCCACTTAGGATCAGCAAGGAGTTGTAGCTGGTACAAGAAGGGAAAGCTGAAGGAGTTGTCCATGCCAGGTCAATTTGAAGAAGTTGTCTTATCTCAAGAGGTACCACCGCCAGAGGACGATTTCCTGCATGCCACCGACACTGAGGAGGAAGCTGATGATAATATAGAACCTCATGAGGTCATGGATGATTTCCATGAAGGGATCTTTGACCTCATTCCAGCTGAGGGTTTTGATCTTGATGCCCCTAGTCCATCTTTGCCCACCAGACGCACCTTCAAGTCATTGGCTCCTGAAGATGAAGATGAAGATGATGAACGCTTGGTGGTGGAGCACCCCACAGCTGGTCGACACATACGAATAGTCCCTACTCTTCATGAGAGGTGGAAGAAACTGTTTGGAGGTAGCATGGAGAGTGAGGAGGATGAGAGGATGGACTTGGATGTGGATATGGATGACGGTCAAGAGGATAAATTTTCACCGTTCGCATCTGAGCTAGACTGGAGGGTTGCTAAGTGGGCAGTTCAAGAGGGCATTGGGCATAAGTCCTTTGACAGGCTGATGTCGATACCAGGGGTATGTATCGTCACAATCTCTCATGATTAGCAATACATTGACGATCCTATTAGGTTGCTGAAAAATTAGGACTATCATACCACAATATCAGAGGTCTTCACAAGATGGTCAACAGTGTCCCTGATAGAGCTAAATGGAAGACGCGGGAGCTTTGGTATAAGAGTGACCCAGAGGACAAGCACATCATTCACTATCGCGACCCAAAGGAACTCATATCTGCTCTATTGGGAAATCCTGCTCATGCCAAAGATAT
>Ga0153978_1000517_pt1 | contig 10372 bp, 14 predicted proteins | sample TSGA062MetaG_FD_104749 | JGI IMG/M metagenome (GOLD analysis project Ga0153978, IMG submission 104749) | Attine ant fungus gardens microbial communities from Georgia, USA - TSGA062 MetaG | ecosystem: Host-associated > Fungi > Mycelium > Unclassified | place: USA: Georgia, Yuchi Wildlife...
CAACAGCCTCTATGGTCGGGCTCTTCAAGGTCGCCTCGTGTAGAGCAAGATGCAGGCTTACAACCATCGTGTGAAAATCTTAGCACTACAGATGGAGCATACCTCAGCACAGCTTGAAGGAAATTAAAATAACAGCTCATCAAACCTCATTGGGATATGGCGGTATTTTATGAAATGCCAGATGACTTGAATCTTCAAGACAGTACTGGAGACTGTGCAAGTACCATTATTGAAGCCAAATTTTGCAACGGCCAAGAAGTGGCTCACAATAAGACAATACGAGTCACTCACCATCCCAGTTGGACAGTGGAATTTCGGTAGGGAGGTAGTAGGCCGGTGGATCGTTGAATTAAAACACTCGGCCCAGAGCGCACCTCCGAGTCGAAACTGCAGAAATAGTCTGAGCCACGTACAAATCCAGTAAACGACTACGATTTGCTGGAGGCTGAAGCGCTTCAGAAGAGTTCTCACTCTTCACATGCTTCATATCTGACGGACATATTAACAGTTCCTAGTTGGCATTCTAAGCGGACTGGCTGTAAGTACTGCTGCATATTTTCCTGTTTTGATCAACGGCCCAGTCAGCTGTAATATTTCGATTGAGAATCCGATGTTTAGCAATAAAAGGGCGGATATTTGACCCATCCCGGTCTATCAGCCTCGAGATTAATATTCATGGGATACACCAGAATAGCCGTTAGCTGTTGAGTCTGTCGGATATGTCACACTCCCCGGTTGAGTTCAACAGATTACGGTTCTGTGAACTCGTGTGTCGCCATTCTCGAAATATTTCCGAACTCGAAGAACAAAATTTGCCTCTCAAAATAATACGACCATAAAGTTCGTTTGAGGCTGTTGATCGGCTGAAGCGTCAGAGCAACCTGTCCTCTCCAGGATGTTATGTAAAACATAGTGAAAGGTACCATGATGATGAGGAGTAAAATAACTCTAGAGCAGTGGTTCCATGTAATGAGCGGCGAAGTATATATAATAACTATATCGGGTACTTTCCCGCTACCACACTTGCTTAGGAGACTACCGTGTTTGAGATGTTGGAATTCACTACATGAGAACATATGGGCCGGAAAAGGTGAAATGTCTGCATGATGGTGCCAGGTACCGACGATGCGGCTGGAATTTAGTTGGCCCAGAGAGTGATCAATGCTTACAGTACTGGTGATATTCAAAACGCAATGTTGCAGTTGCACAGGAAATGATGACAGGTGAATTTGCTAAAGAGGCGAGTACTAGTAGATGTTTAGTTTCCAGAGAAGCGATAGCTAAGCCAATCATACTTTCACTAGCATTAATATTGTCATGACAGTGATGACACACTGAGCGAGGTCCAGGAGACCACTCGTAAGTCTCTCGTAGTCATCATGTTAACTACTCAGGCCTCAGGTTTCAACATTCGATCGACCCACTGAATTATATGTAACGGTCAAATGGACACCGGGTTGTCAGCTTGAACATCATGGAAGATGGGCTGGGTCCTACTCCGAGTCGTCACTTCCCAGCAATAATATGTGCTTCGTGGTGAGTGTGAGTGCCACCGTGTGGCTAAAAAAAAAACTTGAGCTCTGCAACATGACAGCAATATTGGATGCTCCATCGTCTACTAGTAGCCTGTCATCATGATTGAACCCCTGATGACTTATTACGGAGTGATGCCACTGTGACAAAGAATCCAAACTGAGGCAAATGGAGGAGCCGATCTACCCAACTGCGTGTGTCTCGTACCAGAACAATGTCTTTGGCCCTGAGTTCAACGGTGGTCAGCAGACACGGCCCGCGAGGGAAATTAAAAGTGCTTACATGACTGTACACACTCAAGCTGGCATGATCAGAAAAGGGTGGTTGCTGTCACGCGTGACTGGTTGTAACAAGTTGTTCGTGGGGGTGATCCTCATTCCTCACTGCTTTTACACTGTACTCAGCTCTGATAGATACTCAGCTCCAGGTTCCACCACGTTCTCCTCAGTCCTGCCTGGAGCGTTCATTACAGTCTCGTATGAGATTCATACCAGATCTTTCTCAGAACTGTGTCAATTAGCTCTGGGATACTAATCATCACAATAGGCCTGGGATCGTTATGGCTTTTGATCCAGAAGCGGCTCGTCTGCGCAGGGAACATGACACTTTATCCCATCCAAGCGGTTCTATTTATGCTTCTCCGACAAGCCCTGCTCGCCTCCCGGAACGTCCCCATTTTCCTACCAGAGCTTCCACCCTCAGCTCTACCCAGGATCTCAGCCGTAATAACCTTTCCGCGAAGCATGATGTCACCCCTCATGCTTATAGTGATGATCTGAATCACAGTCATTCCAGTAGGTATGATACCAATGGCATCCCTGCTTCTTTCCCTCCTCCATCCCCCGCCTTTCGCTCTCGTAGCCGTCCCACTACTCCCAACAGTTCCAACCCAAACAATCAGGTTTCGTACAACGAAAAGAACACAGACTCAAGGCGTCGCGACAGCCTTCGTTCGTATTCTTCTGACCAATCCGCGTCCTCCAGCTCCAGCTCCCCGAACAAAGCTGGTCCAATGACATCTACGTCCTCTGCGACATCCACCAATATCTCAGCATCGTGAGTCCGCCATTTCTTGCTTGCACCTTATGCCCTCCCAAACGGACCTTATTATTTCGTGGTTTCGATCCCTTATCTGACGTCTATTTATCGTAGGCCTTGTTCGGCGTGTGGAAACACCATGCAAGGTGCTTTCGTCCGCGCATTAGGTTTTGTATATCATCTGAACTGTTTCAAGTGCCTGGTATGGATTTTCTGACTTTCATCTAATTAGCTCCGCTCATAATTCATCAGGATTGCGGCGATATCGTTGCATCAAAGTTCTTTCCCATTGATGGTCCTGACGGAAAACAACACCCCCTTTGTGAACGGGATTACTTTCGTCGTCTAAACCTTATATGCGCGAAGTGTGGCCTTGCCCTCCGAGGCAGCTATATTACGGCATGCAGTTAGTAGTCTGCCTGTTGTTCCTTTTGCTGCCTAATATCTCCACAGATAAAAAATATCACGTGGAACACTTCACTTGCTCCCTGTGCCCAACCCTTTTTGGCCCACAGGACTCATACTACGAGCATGATGGAGATGTTTACTGCCATTTCCACTACTCGACACGTTTTGCGACTAAATGCGCTGGTTGCAGCAGTGCCATCCTAAAACAATTTGTTGAGATTAATCGCAACATGAAGGATGAGTGCTGGCATCCCGAATGTTACATGATTAATAAGGTCGGGTTCTATGAGTTGCGGTTTTAATTTCTAACTCAAAATTACAGTTTTGGAACGTCAAAGTAGTTTCTCGAAGATCGAGTGTATTGATAGGTGATGGATCAGAATTACAACCATCCTACATCGAAGAAGAGAAGAGAGAGACTCCCCCTTCGTTGAAGGAGAAGCAGTCCAGGATGGAGCAGCTTGTCTATCGCATCTGGACGTTAGTGATTCTCATGGATGTGATTTAAAGCAAAGCTGAACAAGGATTTTACAGAGTGCTCTCGGCGTTCGAGGAGTCAAGCGCTGCATGTATATCTGATATGTTGCGACAGGTCAGCAACGGGCAATATCTGGATGCCATCAGGATGGCTGAGAAGTTTATCTTACACGTGGAAGTTCTGTTCGGCACCATTGATGACCTTGAGTATCATTCTGCTAGGCTTAACTTGAAGGGTACGTGTACATCTAGATTTCATCATTGATATCACTCACATTACTTCAAGGGATGTCTCATGTCCGTGAAGCTCGCATGTTGTGTCGAAAAACGGTTGATCTGTTCACTCTTCTTTCGCGTACCCAAGAGACAGGGTCACGGAGAATGGGAATGACACAGGAACTACTTGCGCTTGTGACAGGAATAGCCCATTACCTCAAGATTCTCATCCGAATAGCTTTAACTGGCGCGTTGAAACTGGAGAGGGAACAGAGCGTCAGGGAGGCTATGCCTTCGTTCCTCGACAAGCTACATTTACTGGCAGTTCAAGGTGGTGATCCAGCGGCTCGACGCATCATTAAAAGTGGAAGTGGTGAGGTCATAGCGCAGCAAGCTGGGGTAAACCTTGGCACTCAGGGTGTCACATACGGCTTCAAAAGCTTGGCACCAGAAAATGCAGGAGAGTCACCATTCTCTGCAAACTCGCCATCTCGCTTGACAGTCGGCAATTCGCCGTCTGACCGGTGCGTCAAGTGCGCGCAAGCAGTAGAAGAAGACTGTGTTCGGCTGGGGACTTACCAGCGTTGGCATTCCCAATGCTTGCAATGCGCCAGGTGTGACAAGGTAGCCGCAGTCCCGGTGCTAAAAGATCCGACGCCACTAAGGTCTCCAGAAGACAAGGAGAAAGAAAAGGATCAATCTAAATCCTCATCTAGTCGCAGACCACCGGTAAACGTCGGCATCTTTTCGTACGAAATTGATTCGGTCAAAGAGACACCCTCATATGGTGAAGTTCCTAACGTTATCTTGTGTGCCGAGCATGCACATGTAGGGTGTCGAGACGGATTCCAGGCTGTCTCTCGACTGGAGCAGTACGCATTCTTACTCAACATCGCATTGCGCAGGCTGTATCTGGTTTTAAAGCAACAAGGCGTGGTTCCTGTGTCACCTGGTGTGTTGACATCTCCCATCCCGTTATCGACGTTGTAAGCTGATGTTGTTAGTGGCTTCCACAGCACCAAGTATCAACTCCAAGTCAGGGGACCAGGACCCCTATCGTAACTCGGGCGATATAATGCGCATGAAATCCGTACACCTTGACCGAAAACTATCCGCAACAGCTCGGCTACCTAAGCGATCGACTATCGTAGAGAGTCCATCAGGCAAAACTGTCCATCCTTCAGAGACATTGTATGCTCAGCGATCGCAACAAGATATCAAAGCTCCACAGCCTCAGAGGGCACCTCCACCAGGGACGCTGATTCCGGGGCGCCAGCCATCTCAGCCTGGGCAGTCGGGTATACCATCGCAACCTCCTTCGCGAGCACAGATCCGCTCTCCTGGTACACTGGATACAAATTACCAGGGGCAAGCGGTTCGCACTATGGGGCGGAGTAACACAGAAGTTAAGATCGTGGATGAGTCAGCGCCCAACTCTCCGGCAGGCGGTCCAGACCCAGATGAACCCCCGCTACCTGATCCTGATGATGGTATCACGTTAGCTGACATACCTCAACTAATGGAAGCGGCGCAGGCTCGCGAGCAGCAGCGCTCGTTGCCACGCCAGAGCACGGTGCCACATGTTGCTGAGTTGAGTGCGCTCGAACTTGCTATCGTCAAGCACTCGGCCGTCCTTGCCCTTCAACGTTCTCCGCTCCGAGAACAGATAGAATTAGACGAGTTGCTAGAGTTGATAGAGACGAAAAAAGGAGGTTTCTGGAAACAGTTATTCAAGGCGGGGGACAAGAAAAACGTCAAAAAGAAGGGTGAGTCTTCACTGATTCCAATGGGTTAGTTATAGCTGATCGACGATCTGTAGGCGTCTTTGGTGTTCCTCTTGAACTCCTGGTTGAGAAGGAGGGTTCTGATTCCCTATTGGGAGCATGTCGTGCAACGTTGAGGGTGCCGAGCTTTATTGATGATGTAGTCTCCGCAATGCGGCAGATGGGTGGGTCATCCACAGTGATCTTGTCAATCTGCGGTGTTGATGTCTTGTCCTTCTGCAGATATGTCTGTAGAGGGCATCTTCCGGAAGAATGGCAATATCAGGCGGCTGAAGGATCTCACGGAGGCCATCGATCATGACCTATCTTCGGTCGATCTCACGCAAGATAATCCTGTGCAATTGGCTGCTCTCTTGAAGAAGTTCCTCCGAGAACTTCCAGAGCCACTCATGACATTCAAATTACACCGATTGTTGATTGCATCACAGTGTCTGTCTCCATTTACTTCCTACATGATTCATGATCTCACTTTCGGATTTCAGCCCTTTCTACAGAGGTGGAGCGGAGACGTTGTCTCCATCTTGTCTCACTACTGCTTCCCAAGAGCCATCGTGATACCATGGAGGTGCTATTTGTGTTCTTGAAATGGGTGGCTTCGTTCGCCCACATGGACGAATCCACTGGCAGCAAGATGGACCTACCAAATCTGGCAACGGTCATCTGTCCCAGTATCTTATATTCACGCGGGCGTGATGCTGTTCGAGATGAGAGCTTTGGGGCTATTCGAGTAGTGACCTCGTTGCTTGAGAACCAGGACGAGTTTTATTTGGTTCCTGAGGAATTCCTGCCTATCCTGCATGATCAGGATTATTTCTCGAACAGCATGGAGCTACCAAGCAAAGACTTTATGAAGAAATGCGATACGTATATGCGCCTTAAAGCAAGTGGACGTCCGCAGCCGGCATCGTTAGGCTCGCCGAACACTGCCGTGTCACCTCGCATTTCGCCGCCTGGAGATCGTCCACCAATAACATCAACTCCCAGCGAACCACATATACGGAACGGTCGACAACAGTCTCCACATCCACACCCAGGTGCCATCCATTCACCCATGTCATATCCTGCTCCTACACATCCGACTTCCCTGTCGCAAGGTGTGGCTATCATTCAGGGCCAGCAACAGTCCCGCTATCCCCAGCCTATTGAAACCGATTGGCCCGCGGCTCAGCGACCTGTTACTGGTACAATATCTTCGCCATCTCCCCGGCCGTCATCCTCCGTGCCTCCGCGAAGTAGTGGTGAGCTCGTCCACTCCTCATCGCCCAACGGGAATTCTGCTGCTGCAGGTCCCAGACGATGAGCTCGTTGGAATCTAGACCGTCATCATAACGGCGACACTCTCACGCTCTTTTGCCTTGCTGTGTATTGCAGCTGCTCTGACATTCATTCGCCGCAAGCATCTTTTGGTTTTTCGCATTAGCTGTAGTTTACCGTACGTTTCACTTATCAGTATGACACGGACGAACATCTTCGCAGTATACTCATTATACCCGTGCATTCCCATGTGTGCATTTTGAATCAATTTAACCAACTCTGAAACGATATCACCTTGCATTTACGTGGTGCCAGGTTCGCTAAAGCAGCCGGGGAAATGGAAGTAGCATGTGTTTCGTATGGCTCATAGCATACGCATATATTTTGAGGTAGCAAAACAAATGAAAGGACATGCAATGTGTAAGGTTCCAGTGTCTTACTTCAGAGGAATGAAACGAGATGCTATGAAAGACGATGTTGAGGACGAAATTTGACTTCCAAAACCGATTCCATGAAAACTTACAGTGCGTGGCACCAATCTGTGTCCCAGACAATTGAGTGGATGTCCAAGATATCAAAGAAGGGTACTCACACCTGGGCGACCGTGCTTGACGGGTCGGTACGAGCACGAGAACTCAGCGAGGTAGTGGCCTGTCATCTCAGGCTTGATCTCGACGGAGTTGAATACCTTTGATGATATGTTCATTTGTGCGGCCAGAAAAAGGATAAAATAATACAGACCTTGCCGTTGTAGATGCCAACGACGCTGCCGATCATCTCGGGGACGATAATCATGTCCCGGAGGTGGGTCTTGACGACCGCAGGTTTTTCATTCGGAGGAGCCTCTTTCTTGGCCTTGCGCAGCTTCTTGATCAAACCCATTGGGCGGCGCTTGAGGCCACGGCCAAACCGACGACGTGCACGGGCATGAACGAGCTAGAACAAAGATGTAAGATCAGGTCTAGGAAATGGTGACCAAAAGCTAAGGGCATACTTCGACGAACTGTAGGATCAGACTTTAGAGCAAAGTTTCACAGCGTACACGATAGACTCACCTCTTCATTGCTCATGTCGAGGAGCTTGTCAAGGTCAACACCACGGTAGGAGAACGTACGGAATGTTCTCTTCTTCTTGAGCTCAGCAGCGAGTGCGGGGTCGGTAACAGATGAATCGGCCTGTCATTCAAAAGGAGAGTTAGCGATCTCTAATCTACATACCTGGCAAAACAGGAGGAGCAAAACGACGCACCATGTTGGGTCTTGCGGTTGTCGTGGATAACAGCGAGCAAAGGATTCCGGCAATCCTGAGTCGGAGTACGAAAGTAGCCAAGCATGGAAATTGTGGCTGATGTGGTCACGTGGTACTGTATAGTACCACACCGAAGTTTGAGCAGCAGGAATACTATTGAGAACATCATTAACGTCGTCGGATAGAATCCACAGGTCTTCCCTCGAGGATTAAAGGTATGTTCGAATATTACTGCTGACGATATTGGTGAGTGTTGAATTGTGCGCGTAGTGATTTGTGGCTGCCCGCATTCTACACATATTTTTGTGAACAATCAATCAATACATCTAAAGTATGTCAATCCCTCATACGACATTCCCCGAATGACTGTATTGTGATATCCACAGATGCGTCATATTGCTGCTTACCTCCTCCTACAAATCGGTGGCAATGACTCCCCCTCTGCCAGCGATGTCCAGAAGGTGCTGAGTGCTGTTGGTATTGAAGCAGACGAAGAGCGCCTTGAAAAACTTATTTCCGAGCTCGATGGCAAGGATATCAATGCTGTAAGATTTCTGGGATAATCCGCTGTTTTTCTTCCTCACGCGTTCGTTCGTAGTTGATTGCTGAGGGCTCTGCTAAGCTCTCCTCTGTAAGTCTCATTCTAGAAACCAAATGGAGCTGATTACTCATGATACGCTTAGGTTCCTTCTGGTGGCGCCGTCGGCGCCGCTGCTCCTGCAGCAGGAGGCGCTGCACCCGCAGCTGCTGCTGCCGAGGAGGTGAAGGAAGAGAAGAAGGAAGAAAAGGTTAGTCACCTGTACTATACGTCGGAGCGAGAATTGATGCCTGGAATTGCAGGAGGAATCCGACGACGACATGGGCTTCGGTCTCTTCGATTGATTACATTACGATGTGTACGGAAACATGAGCAGATACTCCGTAATTTTAAACAGAATTTTCTCTCCTGCAATCAGTGAGACATGCCAAATGCTCGAATCTGACATGTATCTATCAGAAATTATATGGTACAATAGCAAGCACTGGTTTCAAGGTCACACCCCGAAAAGTAGTAGTATGTATAGTTGCGTGGCCGCCGGATCGTGGGCGGAACCTGTATTGAAAAAAAATGAACCTGAAACTTCCGTTTTTGGGTGACACCGGCGGCATGAAAAGATCATTATGAGTACGTAAAGGGTCAGGGTGCGGCAATGGAAATAGAAAGACGCCGAGACTTGCCGTTTCGGATATGGTCGGCGGTGCTTGTTAGTTCGAAATTGGTTAAATTATACACACGTGAAAGTCTGGAATGGCGAAATTATCATCAATAAATTTGAGGATGCCGCAGTCGGTAATAATAGGAGCAGGAAGCCGCCGGTGCGAAGAAGTTTATTCAACGGAAGCATCCGGTCGCGGCCGGCGGGTGACTTAATTTGTTGCGAATGATCGCAGACCCGAATTGCGTGGTGGGGGCTTCGTCTGCTGTGGGTGCGACTGTCCACGTCGACCGAATTACAATCTTCACACTTCAAGTTCTCCATCCACGTGCACTATCGATAGCAAAGGGGAACCCGTAACTCGGTCCTTACCCCTTCAACACCCCTCTTTATTTAATAACTTTGACAAACCATCCCAGTCAACCGTAGACTCCTTCCTTGACTTCCCCCTCTCCGAGACACCCCTCCCGTCGTACATGTGTCTTCATCTCAGCTTCTCATCAGCCCCATTTTCATGAGTTACCTCCCTCGAACCCGAGACCTCACTCTCCAACAACCAACTATGCAGTCAATCACCTTCGCTCCCCCAAACCAACCTCCTCCAGATGGTTCACGCTTCCTCGTCGACTCTAACCATGATCCTGACAAGGCCGAAGCTAATATCGCGTTCATGAAGGGTCCAAAGCGCAAACGACTAGCCAAGGTGTGTCCCCTCCTCCCAATTCGTTTCGCCATGAGACGCGTACCGAGCACCCTTACAGGCATGCGATGCCTGCCACAAAAGTAAGAGACGCTGTGACGGAACAGGTACGTTATGACGGCCTCCCTGCTATCCCACTCTGACCCTGTTGTTCCCAAGCACCTTGCAGCAACTGGTGTGTCTTCTAATTACCATCTTTTTCATTGGTTTTCCTATAATCTTTTTAGTTATTTCGCTTCCAAGAAATGCACGTACACAGATGCTTCTGGCAGACCCGTCCCTGCGCCTAGGCCGTTTAAAGGTGACCACCCAGATGCTCCTGCCGATAATCGTCAGGGTTCGTACGCCACATATCCAGACGGTGCTCAATCTGGCCAGTCGTCCTTTATTTCCGCTGCACAACAAGGGGAGGGACAACTCGATCCTGATGACGATATTGTATCGCGTAAGCGATTCAGGCCAGAGCTTGCCCAGCCAGTACCTTTGGAAACGCCTGGGAGAGGCTTGGCTCCTCCATC
>Ga0153978_1000521_pt1 | contig 10352 bp, 11 predicted proteins | sample TSGA062MetaG_FD_104749 | JGI IMG/M metagenome (GOLD analysis project Ga0153978, IMG submission 104749) | Attine ant fungus gardens microbial communities from Georgia, USA - TSGA062 MetaG | ecosystem: Host-associated > Fungi > Mycelium > Unclassified | place: USA: Georgia, Yuchi Wildlife...
GCTTCTCCATCGTCTACTTCTTCGATGCGGCGCGTCGCTTTCAATCGGTGTTCCTGATGATCTGACATCAGGAAGGACGTACGAAGTCAAACTGCGACTTCAGCGCGGTTCACCAGATGTCATCAATGCCAGATGCTCTGCCATATTCGAACAATCAAACCCTCTTCTTAGCGGTGTCCGGTTGGGAACGGAGCCATCTCTCGAAGAGCTCATGCAGTTTGCTGAAACTTTGCGTGGAACGAAGGTTACGCTGTACGCAAGCACCACAAGTTCATTTGCGCATCACCTGTCCAGCTATCTCACTGCTTGGCGTTTGGACATTAGTCATGTGTCACCTGAGGTTGATGATGGCACTCCAAATGCCAATGAAGCTCCAGCCCCTTCAGGCAGGGAGCGTGGCGCTTCTCTTGCACAGGAACCTCGTGGCCCAACAACGAATGGCTCCAACCGCCCAGCCCAGTCGATTGTAGTGATTGACGATGATGTCTCCGTCCTCCGGGACAGGTTGCGCAAGTACAGAGCTGAGCAGCCTATACCCCTCAGTCTCCACTCTCGGAAACGACCATCTCTGGCTGCTCACCACCGCCCAAAGTCGTCACCACAAGTAGCCCGTTCCCTAGGCTTTGGGTCACAGGCTTCGCTATTATCCGCCCCTATGGTAATCATTCACTTCACTAGCTTATCGAACTATAAGCTGGTGAAGGAAATCATACATTGTGATCTCGCTTCCCACTCCTCCGCGCCGCATACTCCCGAAATCATGATTATTCCTAAGCCAGCTGGGCCACGCAGGTTTCTTACTGCACTCCATACCGCCGTCACGAAGCCCATCGTTGATCCTTTCTTTGTTCCGATTGCCACATCACCCCTGAGCCCTGGTTTGCACAATTCTCCTTTCTTCAGTGTACCCCAACCCAGCCCCAAATCCCCTTCTTCTCGTCCGTCGACCTCCGCACGGTCTAATTCCGACCGATCTGTGCGATCTGTCAGGGACGGTACAGGCGAGCACCATCCACACGCACCTCCGTCACCTCTCAGCCTCGCAGATAACATGGAGTACTTTCCTGAAACTCAGAGCCCTGTGAGGCTTGGCCAGACGCCATCCTCTGGTCTTGTTGTTTCGAGCCCTGATGGACAACCGGCCGGTATCATTTTTCACCCGCGCGCAAAGTTAGCGAAATCTGCTGCGCCCTCGCCAGGTGGGGTTCTAGTTGATCGCGACAAGTCACAGTTCTTAATTCCTAACGCTGATCGGCTGCGGGGCTCCAGCTCACGTCGCTTATCGGATGGGGAACAGAAGAAACAAAGTCAATCGCCGCTGTCATTTGCTGCTTTGCATTCCAGTGCTCTAGGCAGTGCGCTAGAAGCATCACCTATAGAAGGACTTACCCCAGTTGCTGGTACACCCAAGGTTAAGACAAAAAAAGCAATTTCTCCACAGGCAGATGAGACCGTCCCCTCATCGCCGCTATCTCCTCCCTCACGTAATACGAGCACCACTGATGCAAGGAAGGTTTCTTCTCCCCCGGGTTCTCCAACGGTCGGGGAGCCTCCGCCGAATGTATTCGCCAGAAGACAGGGAAGACGAACGACCCATGATGGGAAATCTTCTGTACCCCCTACTGCATCTGGGAAGGGCGGCAAGGGACAGCCTGACTCGAGCATCATACCACCTATTAGTGTGCTCATAGTTGATGGTATGAACTTCAGGTTTATTCAAACAGCTTCCTAATCGGATGCTTCCAGATAATCCAATCAATCAGACCATTCTATCAACTTTCATGAAGAGAAAGAAGATTAAATATGACGTTGCTAAGAACGGAGAAGAAGCGGTGCAGAAGTGGCATAATGGCAGTTTCCATTTAATCTTGGTATGTTGTTCGCCCTCGTGTAGATCTTATTAAGCCGAACCGCCACCCAGATGGACATTCAAATGCCCGTTATGGATGGCATCCAAGCTACAAAGGAGATCAGAAGATTGGAGAATTTGAGTGCCTCCTCAGGCTACACTCCTGGGACACCGCTATCTGACATTACATCGAACGGAGCATTTTCAGAACCTCGAACTACAACCTCGCCCTACCGTTCGGCTGTCATTATCGTGGCTCTCACGGCATCATCTCTTCAGAGCGACCGAGTAGCAGCCCTTGCGGCAGGATGCAACGATTTCTTAACTAAACCGGTGTCTCTAGAGTGGTTAAACAACAAAATTATCGAGTGGGGGTCGATAAAGGCGCTGCAGATGTGGGCTGACCTACGACCGGAGGTCATGAAGACTATTTCAAGTGAACAGACGGCCCAAGCCCAGAATGTGGCCCGTCGGTTGCATGTCCCTGAGGGTCGAACGACCCCAGCTACTGGCTCTCCAAGCAGATCGTCATCAATGAGCAGAGGGGGTAAAAGAGACACCCTTTTTGAGGCCACTTCTGAACTTATCGTGAAACCTACGGATCCGAAAGACGACGAGGTGCCATCAAAGCCGTCGATTGAATTGCCTGAGAACGATTCCCCCGGGTCGTCTCCTTCTTCTGAAAGTTCAGATTCTTCTGAGCCTTCTGGTGAGCACGATAGTATTATTATCACCTTTCTTTTTTTTTAGCTTTATGAATTTTAGGAGACAAGCCGGCTTCACCATCTGGTGCGCGTGCTGGAAAGCACTTGAAAAATCGACATTGATTATTTACCATAGCTGCTGAAAATAACGACACGGATGATTCAGTTACCCAATATACTGCAAAGCCAGATGGTGCACATCTGCAAACAGGTATTTTGTTACCACCTCGGACACAACTGGATTTTGCTTAACGTAGTTCTGAAGATGTAGAAGAATACCACGAAAGTTCATCAGAAAGATCTTATGCGACTGCGAGCGAAACATCAATAAACACTTCCGAATTCCATGACGCTCCTCGGTCTCCCCAATGACTCCGTTGGGCGACCTTTAGGAGTTTTGCGAGGCTGGCCGCGCCGATGGTTTTACCAATCTTTCTGAAGGTCGCCGGGTTCTTCCGTAAATTTCGTTGAGCATGGACAACGATTCTTATACCTTCCACTTACACTTTTTCGCTTCTACTGATCTTTTTTTCGGAATCGCGCATTGCATGCTCGCTTCATCTTTCCTTGGGTTTTATGGGGTTTTTTAATACCTTTCAGTCACTGATGGCAGGTTTGTAGTACTGATATGTCTCAATATGTCTCGTTGGACACAGGCGGAAAGTAGACAAATGATATTCTCACCATATGGGCATTAGAGTGATTTAGGAAGTGCCTCGAGCCTGACATGTGAAGGACTAAGCGGGCGCCATGTGATTGAGTCAGGCAACATGCCTTGTCACTGCAAGGTTCAAGTCAGTTGAAATGCCAGTGGTTGGTAGGTTGCTGATTGCGGTGCCATTGTTAAGTAAAGATTTGGTCAAGCGGAGAGGGCACTGCAGGCTATTAAATCGGAAACTAGCACTCAAACGACACTAGCTTCTAGTGCCTGCAAGTGATGTGCACCAGGACTCTATTACTCTCCTAGAATGTTATAATGCGAATTGCGAATTAGAGTTTCAAGCGCAGGACGGAACAAGCGCCTTTGTTAGCGCCCCTAAATGGGTTAGTTTCGCCGGCTCGGCTTCTCGGCCCCTGAACTGTATTTGTGTGGTTTCGGCATTCGCCGTACCGGAGACTCCTTTCGTACTCCGCGTCGGCGACTTGAAGAGGATTTGGGTAGTCTCTCAACACTCATTTCTCTACAGCAAAATCCGTTTCGTTCCAAGACGGATTTGTTCTCTTTCCTCGTTCACATTTGTCTCCTCGTCGTTTTCTGCAACGATGAATACTATGCAAGACTCCCACAAGAGGACGTCTATCAGTCAGCTTCTCAACCCATCGTCTGACTCCTCAGTCTACTCCCATGCTCCTCATCTTCCATCGTCTATTGCCGTTTCCCAGTATCAACATCCCCAGCACCAGCCACAGGGTAACTACAATCAATCAATCGAGTCTGACTCTACTTTCCACCTTCGAGAAGCCAGCTGGGAGCCTAGCGAAGACCGCTCTGCGCCTAAACGTAGACCCGACGCAGCACCAGGTCCTGGTCGCCCATACCAGCTGCCGCCACATCCTCATATGCATGCTGAACCTAATAATGATATGATAGCTCGTCAGGGGAGATCAAGAATGGATGAGGCTCCAAATTATGGAATGCCAGCCAGTTCTTGGTCATCTCAACCAGATATGTCCAATCCTCCCTATGGAACCCCTGCTGTTGCACCTATGTATTCAGATGAGCGAACAGGTGAGTAAGCACGTGAGGTGCACGAGAATTCTCGTTCAAAGCCCTTTGTCCATCAGGCGAATATCCAGCGAACAGTTAGCTTGTTGTGCCTTAACCCATCTGTTACGCCACTGACTTCATACTTAGCTCAGTACAATCATCCCTCGCAAAATTTTCATCCTCAACAGCTACAGCCACATCCTTCATGTAATTATCATCTCACTTGTCATTCCTAGCCTGGTTTCTCAAATTTCACCGATTCAAAGCCCTGCAGCATGCTGAAAGAGCTTCTGTTCGTATAGCTGCCCGTTTCACTGCCCCCGGGCAGCCTATGTTTGAAGTACCCATGCATCATCCGGCAGGAATCTTTTTGTATCATGCTCCTCCTCTTCCCCAACAAAAGCGTCCTTCGGCTGAAGACGAAGAACCAGCGCCGAAGGCTAAGAAAGCGAAGACCAAAGCGAAGACTACTGAAGGAAACGGTACGTTCTTGTATCGTAACTTTATCCGGTGACTGATGGTCTACTCCAGGTTCATCCAAGCGCGGTTACAACGCTAAGAAACGCAGTGAAGCTGCACAAATTGCAGCTCAAAATGGTCGGTTGGTCTTTGGGTGAAATTACAAGTGCTAACTCCTAATAGCCCAATTGATGCCGACTGTTTCTTACGCATCTACCCCTGCGGACAAGGGCAAAGAGAAAACATCAGAGAGTAAAGCCGTTATTTCCGCTATTTTTCAATCCCACCCGATTGATTTTGACATCTAAAAGGTACCATGCGTATTGTAACTGGCGATCAGGGTCAGAACGTCGACAATGCATCTCAGTTGCACCCTGAACTACAATTCGCTCGATGCATGTCGAATCGATATCGGTCTGAACAATTCCCACGTTGTGTGTCATGTACCCGTCGCTGGGCTGGGGACACATGTCGGTTCCAAGGCATAAGATTTTTCTTGAAAGATCATCAAAGAAATATTGTTGGTGTCAGCTTCGTCGAGAATCAGCGAGCGGATGCACCGAGCATGCATTTTCCCTCGAGTTGGAATGTTCCGTTGACTCTCACGCATATACGGCGAACGAAAGTGAGAAAGTTTAATCCCGGCAGGGTTTCGATGCTGACCATTCGAAACTTCAGAGATCAATTGCTGTCTCGCTTCTCCCAACACTTCATCAAGAGCTGCAACATTTGAACTACCCTGAGATTATCCGAAGGACCCGGGAAAGCGAAGTGCGTGCCACTTGCGGTAAGTGTCACGGCATCTTCTTCTTCCTATTGCCTGATGATGATTATATATAGATACCTGCATGACCTCGATCTTCTCCAGCAGCTGGATGTGCCGATTATGTGGCAGAGAAGCATGTGCAGAGTGCTTCGAGCAAGTGAAAGACCTCACAGAAGATCGCCCTGGCGCGACCCAGTCTGATATTGTCGCTCTACAAGCGCGTCGGGAAAAACACGCTCACAGCAACCCATTTTTCTTATCTTGCACGCGCCGCAACGAGCACCACGCGAAGGATTTTTCGCCGATGTCGCGCTTTTGTAAGGCAGAACTCGCACAAGCGATTAAGGACATGGAAACTATGCTCAAGGAGCCCGACATTGATGCACTACCTGTCGTTGGAGCAATTGATCCATCACTACAGGCTGCACAATTAAACGGGACTACTCCTGCCGATGTGTCGTCTTCAGCGGATTTACAGATCGGCGGCGAGAAATCTGCACCAACTGTACAACTTCCTTCTGATGGCCCTTCACAAGCTGGGATTTCCCACTTGGATTCAGTACCGGTGCCAAATTCATCTGTTTCGCAGGTTGTCGAGTCATCGCCATTAGACCCCTCAGTGCCATCCTCCGTTGACTATCCGTCAAGTGAAATACCTTCGCATCCTACTTTCAGTATTCCGGACTCGCAGCTTACTGAAGAAGTTTTCCGCCCGTTATGGGCTAAGGGAGAGCCAATCGTGGTCACCGACTTGCTACCCAAATTCCAGATTCAGTGGACGCCTGAATATTTCAAGCAGAAATATAACTCCCAGAGTTGCCTTATCCTGGAGTGCCAGACTGATGTGAACAAGCGCGTGACAGTAGGCGAGTTCTTCTCGTGGTTTGGAAAATATGAAGGGCGTTCGGAATGTTGGAAGCTCAAGGCATGTATATCATGGGGGTGATTCTGAATTACGCTGAGTGCATATCTGTAGGATTGGCCACCTTCAACAGATTTCAAGACCGCTTTTCCCGAACTTTTCGAAGATTTCAGTCGGGCTGTTCCCGTGCCTAATTATGTTCGTCGCGACGGTGCTCTCAATATCGCTTCTCATTTCCCTGGTAACACCGTCGCCCCGGATCTTGGTAAGTATCTTATTCTAATCCCTTGTGTGATGGTACAATATCGAAATTTCATCCGTTATTCACCCTTCATTACAGGACCCAAGATGTACAATGCAATGGCGTCGTTTGAATCAGCGGGCAGCAAAGGGTCGACGAGAATTCATATGGATATGGCCGACGCCGTGAATATCATGACCTACGCGTCTCCTTCGCCGGATGGCAAGCCAGGATGTGCGGTATGGGACCTCTTCCGTGCCGAGGATGCGAAAGGACTGCGCCAGTTTCTTAGGAAGAAGTTCAAGGGGGTATACCAACATGACCCGATCCATTCACAACAGTTCTACTTAGACGCCCAGCTACGGAAAGAGTTGTATGATGCGCAAGGTATTATGAGCCATCGGGTGTATCAGAAACCTGGAGAGGCTATATTCATCCCAGCCGGTTGCGCTCATCAGGTTCGCATCTTGCCTCTCCGCTGTCCTACGACACTCACGTTTTGCAATGCAGGTTTGCAACCTTGCAGATTGTATCAAAGTTGCAGTCGATTTCGTTAGCCCGGAGAACATTTCCCGTTGTGAGAAGTTAACGAGCGAATTCAGGGAGCAAAACCAGTCGATGGCATGGAAAGAGGACGTCCTCCAACTTCGTACTATGATGTGGTTCGCATGGCTCTCTTGCTGTCGACAAGAGAAAGAGATGAACGAGTGAAGGTGTATCAGTGATCAGTGTTTGCTTGATCTGTGACGGCGTGGTCTTTGATATTGTACGTGTGTGACTGATTAATTGGAAGCGCGACACATACTTTCTGCTAGAGCTGCTTCTTGTACATCTTTCATCAACATCCTATGTATAACAATGCGTCTGCGGACTTTTGTCATCCCTAATATAAACTTACATACCACTCATTCGAGTGAGGCGGCGCCGCCATCGAGGTTACCGTCTCATCGCTCCCCAAGCTATTCGTGACGTAACTCAGCATTACCGTGCGAAAAGGGGCTCGACGGGAACCGTACTGACGCACAGTGTTGTCCACTACACCTACTCATTGTTATCACTCTCCAATAGGGCATTGGGCCCAGACATAATCATGCATCATGCACTCGTAATGCCAGACATCCAAGCCCACCTCTTCGCCGCCATCAAAGGAGATGAACAAACGTGTCAACGTACCCTAGCGACATTAGCCAGAACCTGCAGCACCCTCAGCGAGGCAGCTCTAGATGCGTTATGGAGTAATCTGGATGGCCTGCGTCCGCTAGCGCAATGCATTTACGCAGCAAACACTCCCCCGTTGAGTGATGAGGCATGTCTATCTATTACGTCTCCAAGCTAAACCATTGCTCATCCTACCGCAGTGCACTCCAGAAGCCAATAGCAATATGGAACCGGATTTGACTATCTTCTACAAATATGCTTATCGCGTTCGCATATTAGACCTTTCCAGGCAACGGGTAGTCTTGAGACGTAACAATGGACACCACTCTGTTAGCGACGATCTCTTCGCGCTGATCCATTTTGCAATGCCCTTTCCTATCCTCCCGAACCTCAAACGATTAGTCTGGGCTCCTGGAATAAGCCTCAATCTACTCCGTCATTTGCTCAACCCACATTTGCAGTCTCTGAAAATACCTAATCACCGCTGGAGACCAGAATCCACTTTATTTTCCCTGAGCAAAATCCCTCAACTCTGCCCCGAAATTAAATCGCTGACACTGCAAATCCTATCTTTAGATAGATACCCAGAACCAGAATTAGCCCAGAGTTGCATACTCCAAGTAATCTGCCTTTGGAGAAAACTTGAGGAGCTGGACTACAGCCCCACGACCCGTGAAGGAGTTCTTCGTCTGAGTGGGCTCACTTCTCTCAGAATCCTTCGGCTGCGAATGAACCGCCGTTCTGTTGTCGACCTACCTTCGGACTCGCTTTCATTTCCATCGCTGCATACTCTTCAGTTAAAAGCTGACACATTGGAGACTGCTGTTACGGTTATGGGAGCGATCAAAAGCTCCCCTAAATCCGTGACGATCGATGTGTGTGTAGGCGGGTCCCAGAAAGAATGTTGCAGCTCTGAACTTGTTGGAGTCCTCTTTCGCCTCGTCATTCGGAATGAATCACGTCACGAACTACGGGACCTCAGCTTAAATTTTCCATACATTCTAGGAGCCGATCCTGTCCATGTCTCTGATATGCTACGACCTCTCTTCGTTTGCGGTGAGCTTCGCACCCTGCGCATGTATATGACGCTGCGTTTCGTTCTCGGTGACGATGATTTGCGTATGATGGCTGCCGCTTGGCCACGACTCGAGGGACTCGAGTTAATTGATTCACGACCACGTGTACTGTTTCCGCCTCCCGAAACCATTCCTATGGGTTTCGGTCACCCAGACCAGTTTCCGCATCCTTCGCCGCCTATGCCTCCCGCAGGCCCTGTTCAGGCAACCCAACCCGAACTCCCACAGCCTCCAATAGTCACAGTCCCAGGACTGCCAGAAAATACAGATCCACTACTTTCACCTACAGTGGTCTCTGGTTAGCCTAGTCAATTCCCTCGCCGCATCATGCTAACGTTGCTTTCCAGCATTCTACTTCCCAGATCAATTTTTCCATATCAGACTAGAACCCCCCGAAACTACTTTCCACGGACTCATTTCCCTGCTAGAATTATGTCCAAGACTTCGCTACTTTGACCTAGCTATCGATGCTACCAAGCTGGATGGCCTACGTGGAGAAAAACCAGGTGGCGGAGTCTGCAATAGATTGGTCAAATGCGCCAGATTCATCGATTCGCCTGTCGGTGATCCAGTCGTGGTTGCTCGCATCCTCCGCGATATACTTCCCGAGCTTGATTCCATTGAACTCGATTCCCTTACTACAGACGCTCCACTCCTGGATCCCCCTCACACTGTGCACCAAGGGTGGTTCGCCGTCCGCCAGATAATGCTTGCCTCCAAACGTGCAACAGCACAGTCGTAGGCGCATATTCGAGCCTACACAATGCTTCGAGTACTGTCAGCTACTAGCAACCACGGCTTACAGAAGTTTCGTCGCTTCCTGATTCATCGCCTGCCGATTGATGGTACCCTAGCCCATATCCAGAATATCGCCGTGTGCTACCGTCGTCTTGTCCTGGGCACTGAAGCGCTGCCTTGCAAAGTGACGAACGACAAGTCACTTCTTGCCCGGCGCACTTAGAAGTTAGTGTCATGATTGATTATTATTCATTCTGAATCATTCATACGAGATGTGGAACCACGAAACAATCTTTGCCCCAGAGTTGCAAAAATAAGTAGTGCTAGTACTAGACCAGTAGTAGAGGCTCGCTGCTTGTTCTTCAAAGTTTCAAATAACGCGCCAATGGGCTAACTTAGTGTTCTGTCGATGCATAAACCCTTGATTCACCAGGTGATGCGCTGGAACGTGAGGGACATTTTGGCATCACGTGAGATCGAAAATGGTTGCTTGACGAAGTCAGACTCGTACCCCAGGCCCCTACCAAACATGCCTAATTCTCATCTGTCTGAGCTGGGATTGACACCCACTCTATTGAGACATATCACGGCGGATTCTACCACAGTAGAAGCCCTTTTAGCCTCAACATTTGAAGCCAATCTGCATGTCCCATTAGCACCATCTCCGAGTGGCACACCCACTAAAGATCATGAGTTTTCTGTTACATTTTGTGTTTTGTTATTTGCTAAGTTGCAATAGAGTTACTCAGGATAATTATTGCTGCCCTCACAGTTGTTGATGAGGGCAATAC